>Ga0209450_10000044_pt1 | contig 91119 bp, 68 predicted proteins | sample FrelakmetLWP11LW_FD_187149 | JGI IMG/M metagenome (GOLD analysis project Ga0209450, IMG submission 187149) | Freshwater lake sediment microbial communities from the University of Notre Dame, USA, for methane emissions studies - LWP11 LW (SPAdes)... | ecosystem: Environmental > Aquatic >... | reverse complement strand
AATGGTGCAAGCCTGTTTGTCAGCCTGATTCCTGCCAACCTGAGGATTGAGTGAAAGATAAGCGCAAGGATGAACCATGAGATATAGTTTCTTAAAGGCGCAAAGCCGCCATTAAAAGTCCACATATCCATCCATGGTGCAACCTGTTCCATGACAAGATCATAAAGAACCATGAGCAATGAGGCTCCGGTGATTCTTCCAATGATGCCGACAGTAATTTTTTCAAAGATGGCGGCTGTGCAGTAAACAAGCATGACCCAGTTGAGACCGATCAGCAAGGGTGTATTAAATAGCTTTAGCCCAAGGCCTCTTCCATAGCTGTAAGTGCCGAAGATCTGTCCAGTTCTCACACCTAAGACCTCTACCAGATAGCTTGTTAAGAATATTATTGCAAATACAATTGAAGTCTTTGCATCAAGAACGGGGGTGTGAAAATTAAGAAGCATCGCAAAGCTTAGAAGAAGAACTACAGGTGTAAGCACAATAAAAAAATCACGTGTCAAGGGAATCACCGAGCCTATAATTCCAACGGTATAGAGTATTATTATGAACCCTTTTACCTTTTCTAATTTAAGGGATTCCAGCAACTTCATCTTTTTTCCTTGATCTGGTTAATACTGTCATTGACTTTCTCATAGATCTCCTTGAACCAGAAGGTATATCCTGAAGGATTTTTAATAATATCCTCATGAAGATCTCTGAATGAGACAGATTCCCACTCTTCAACTTCCGCAGTATTTATTTTTGGGACATCATCCGTTACTCCAAAGAACACGTGGTCAAGCTCATACTCTGTAAGCTCATTGTCAAGCTTCTCCCTGTAAATGAAAGTAAAAAGGTCAATAAGATTACATTCTATACCCATCTCTTCCCTGAGCCGTCGCTTTGCTGCATCAATTACAGTCTCTCCGGGATACGGATGAGTGCAGCAGGTATTTGTCCACAGACCATTTGAATGATACTTATCGAAAGCCCTTCTCTGAAGGATCCATTCTCCCTTTGAATTTATGATAAAGACAGATACTGCACGGTGAAGGAGTCCTTTATGATGCGCCTCCATCTTACCGGCAACACCGGTCTGCTGGTCATCTTTATCGACAAGTATAACTGATGGCTCTTTCATAGCTCAGAAAATATTCAGCCTGTTTGCGATAAGGGCTTTGAAGAGCAAGAGAACTTTGACGGGATCGGAAACCCGAATCCTTTTTTCAAGAAGTCTTTCTGAATGGACTCTTTTGATCTTTTTAAGCAATCTTTTATAATAATGGAAAGCTATCATAACGCCCAGTCTAGAATTCTGAGGCAATTTTTTCATTCCTGTCACCGATGAATTGAAATCATTTTCAATATCCCGGATGATTTCGGCTTTGGTAGTTTCATCAAATTCGTGATCGTTCAGGTTATGAAAATACTGTCTTTTAAGATCCTGGGTATCATTCTTCAGGTCACGAAGAAAATTCACTTTTTGAAATGCGGATCCCAGCTTTCTTGCAGGTTCCTTGAGCTCCCTGTAAAGTGATTCATTTCTGTCGACAAAAACTTTCAGGCACATCAGTCCTACTACTTCAGCCGAGCCATAGATATATTCATCAGATTCGTCCTTGGATTTGTGTTCAAGACGCGAAAGATCAAGCTTCATGCTTTTTAGGAAAGCTTGTATAAGCTTATCGTCGATATTGTATTTTTTTACGGTAATCTGGAATGAATTGAGCACAGGGTTAAGGCTTATTCCTTCATTAAGAGCTTCATAGAAATCCCTTTCAAATTTATCGAGGAGGCTATGCTTAGGATAATCATGGAATGTATCTACAATTTCATCGGCCAGCCTTACAAAACCATAAATGCTGTAGATTGCATTCCTGATCTCACTGTCAAGAAAGCTGACAGCACGTGAAAACGAGGTGCTGTAGGTTGTTGTAACAAGCTTGCTGGCTTCAAATGAAACACTATTGTAAAGTGTCAGCATGTTCTTTGATTATCAAAAGATCGGGCGCGGCCAAGATACGAATTTTTAAGTAATTCTGTAACTGAACAAATGTAATCCTGGCAAGTATGGTAATTACCATTAATTTGATTTTACTATTGTTTTTTTTCATATCTTTTAACACAACATAATCCTAACCATTATGATCTACAGGAAAAAGTTAACTTTTTCGCTTCTGGTGATACCTGTCATTGTGACATTAGTTCTTATATCTTCTTTCTCCGGTCCTAAAGCGGGGTCGCCGGAAGACCTTAAGAGCAAATATGACTACAAGGATTTTGAATGGGCAAAGAAATGCCGGTCATGCCATCCGGGAATATACGAACAATGGTCCCAGGCAATGATGTCGCAGGCATACACTCATCATTGGGACGAAATTGAATATTTTGAACTTGCGGTAAATCATTCTAAAGCAAAACCCGGGATAAAGGATGTTGTAGATGGGTGCAACGGCTGTCATGCACCACTGGCATTCATGGGAGGAAAAACCTTCCCTCCGCCACGGCCTTCGGAGAAAAGTATGGCCAACGAATCTGTATCATGCGAAGTATGTCACCTGGTTCAGTCGACACAGACTGATCCTCCGTTTAATTTCAGCTACCTGATAAAGCCGGGGATGACAAAGTATGCCGGAAGAACACCCACCGTTGAGTCTCCTGCACATAAGATAGTTACAAATGATTTCTTCAGGACCACCGAATTCTGCGGCAACTGCCATAATGAAAAGAATCCTTACGACATATGGGTGAAAAGTACTCAGCTCGAGTGGAAAGAGGGACCCTATTCAAAAGAGGGAGTAAGGTGCCAGGATTGCCATATGCCAAAAGGCGGACCATTCCTGAATGCCCTGATGACAAAGCCGTATGATGATTCGAGGCTTCATCTTTTTCATGGGGCACATGATCCCGGGAAAGTCAGGGGAACCATAGAGTTAAGGATTCAGCCTGATATACGTGAAGCTGAACCAGGCGAAAATATTGTATTTACTGTCGCTCTTTTCAACCAGAAGACCGGTCATAAATTTCCTACAGGATCTGTGGAGGACCGCATAGCCTGGCTTCAGGTTGAGGCGACTGATGCAAAGGGAAAGGCATATCATCTGAATGTTGATAAAAAAGGATTTGAAGGTGAAGAATATACCATATCAGGCGATTACCTTGCTTATCAGGATATGGGAGTTCCGCTTGGACTGACCGATTTCAAAGGCGTTCAGCGTGATGGCATTCCTGCGGGGAACAGGATATTCAGGATGCCCTATTTTGACCCGGAAGGACGAATGACGATCATGCAGTGGAACACAGCATCACAGGGTGTCGATTACCGAATTGGCCCCAGAGAAGCCAAAGTGGAAAAATTCACTTTCCGGCTTCCTTACGATGTTGCCCCCGGAGAAATGAAAGTCAAAGCCGTGCTCAATTACCAGTTGCTGGTTAAACCTGTCGCTGATTTTCTGAAAGTACCAGCCGACGAATCCGATATTATCCTCGTAAATGAACACTTTACAATAGTGACTGTACTACCTTAAAGATCAGACCTCTAAAAACTGAAACACTCAGCAATATGAAAAAGATATCATTTATGAAAATTACCCTTTCGGCTGCAATTCTTCTTTTCCTTTTTCCATTTAACAGCACAGTCGCGATCCCTGCATTTGCTCGGAAGTACCAGATCAGCTGCCAGGTGTGCCACTCGCCCGCAATGCCAAGGCTGAAAGCTTTTGGTGAGGAGTTTGCAGGAAACGGCTTCAGGATGACGGAATATGAATCGCCCCGTTATTTTATACAACAGGCCGGAGATGACAGGCTTTCACTCTTCAGGGAACTGCCTCTGGCAATTCGTCTCGACGGACATGTTCTAATTAATTTCAGGGAACCGGTTTCTCCCAAATTTGCTTCTCCCTATATATTGAAGATACTCTCAGGGGGTGAATTATCTGATAAATTATCATATTATTTCTATTTCCTGATGAGCGAAGGCGGTGAAATAGTGGGCGTTGAGGATGCATTCCTGATGTACCGCGACCTTTTCAAAACAGGCATCAATTTCTATATTGGTCAGTTTCAGGCCTCGGATCCGCTGTTCAAAGGAGAGTTGAGATATACGCTTGAATCGTACGCCATTTATGATTCAAAACCTGGAAATTCCAAAGCTTCACTTAAATATGAGAGGGGAATTGTTCTTGAAAGGCCATTCTCAACCGGTACAACTCTAAACGTTCAAATCCTTAATGGTTGCGGTATCGATGAACCACTGTTCGATAAAGACCAATTCAAAACTTATATGTTCAGGCTCTCACAGGCAATTGGTAAAAAAATATCTGTTGGAGGGTTTGCCTATATCGGTAAGGAAAGATTGAATGATACACTGCCTAATCAGGCATTCTATAACAGGGTTCGTATGTACGGGCCTGATATCAAGATCAATTTCGACGATAAATTTGTACTTAATGCTCAGTATGTGTACAGGACTGATTCCCATGTTTTTGATGAGGAGAATGGGATCGCTTATGAGGATGTTCTGACGAGAGGTGGATTTGCTGAACTCATCTACTCACCGAAAGGCGATATGAGTAATTGGTATCTGACCGGCCTGGTCAACTGGGTGGATTCGGATGTCGATGCACTCGATTATACCGCAGTTACATTACATGCCGGATATCTGTTAAGACGTAACTTCAGGGCGTTGGGGGAATATACCTACAGGTTCACGGGCACACAATATGGAGTACTGAGCCTTGGATTTGTCTCAGCGTTCTGATTGCTTCGTCGTAACGCCTTTGCGTTACTCCTCGCAATGACCTCAATCAAAATAAAATTTGGGGTCATTGCGAGGATCCCGCTTCAGCGGGAGACGAAGCAATCTTACCGATTGTCTGTATCAATATTATTTACAATTTCAGATTATCAGCTTTATCAATTTTCTTATCAGGTAAAGTCCCGTACTGCACCGTTTTAAAATCAGTTACATTTTTAAGAACGAATGTAGGAACATCCTTTGCATGTTGTGCCTTAACATTCGTGAATGTGGCACACTTGACATTTGGTTCAGGCGCATCGTAGCCGCCAATACCCTTCTCTGATGGAGCTGCTATCAGGTATTCCCCGTTATCGAGGAAGAGTGTAATATTGCTTTTAAGATGTATTGAGAAGGTCAGGTATTCGCCAGCAGGAAAATAAACTGTACCGCCGCCGGCAGAAATGGCTGCATCAATCGCCTTATTGATAGCTTCCGTATTAACTGTGGTGCTGTCTCCCTTTGCACCGAAGTATTTTACATTATCATACAGTGAATTATCCCGGATCATTTTCATTACAAGGCTGCTGTCGATTGACGGAACAGGAGGTTCTGGTGTTGTTTTGGAAGAACGCTTCTGGCCATATGCTGAGAATGCGACTGATGAAAATATCATCAAAAAAATAAAGATTTTAAGAGTGGCTTTCATTGGATTTAGAATTGGACGAGATAAATTAACGATAAAATTATACCTTGCAATCATAAAATATCTTATGAAACTTTTCCTTTCAAAGCTGCCCTGGTTTAGCAAGGAAAATATCCGGGTTACCGGGTTCATTTTTTCAGGAGAGAAGTTTCTGAGAGATGAGGAGCTGGCGGATTATTTTTCAGGTGCAGCAACACCATATGAGTTTGAACAGAGGCTGAAAATTGCAAATGGTCAGTTTTCAGTTATTACTAAGCATGAGAATGAAGTCTGGGCCGCAACCGACAGAACGCGTAACTGGCCTCTTTTTTATACAACATATGAAGGAGAATTCAACCTTAGCGACGATTGTAACCGACTTGCTGAAATAAGAAAAGAAAATCAATTTGATCCGGTTTCATATAACTGTTTCCTTGCATCAGGATATACGATCAATGACCGAACCTTGTTAAAGGATATCTTCCAGGTCGAAGCAGGTGCAATTGTCATTCTGGCATCGGACGTGAAGAGCCATTTTTATCACAATCCGGCGCTCGATAGATCAGTTGATAAGGATTTGCATACAGGAGGGGAAGAGCTTTCCCAATTACTCGACAGTACATTTTGCAGGTATTTCACCGCGCTAAAAGACAAGTTTATTGCAATCCCACTGTCAGGAGGCTATGATTCCAGGCTTGTTGCATTTATGGCATCAAAATATCATCCTGAAAATGTTCTTTGCTATACATACGGCAGGAAAGATAATCATGAAGTGGAACTTGCAATGGAGTCAGCAAAGCGACTCAGGATGAAGTGGATCAACATAGTATATGATTCAGATCTTATCAAAGATTTCATCCATGATGATTTCTTTGAAAAATATTACCCGTGGGTTTCGGATCTGACCGGAATGTTCTTCCTGCAGGAATACTTTGCCGTGAGATACCTGAAACAAAACAGGTTGATCCCTGATGACACCGCATTCATTTCAGGTTATTCCGGCGATTTTATTGCAGGAAGCTACCTGACTCCTGAAATGAAAAGAAAAATGGATAAAAAAGAGCTTCTGGAAATAGTTTTCAGGGAGTATTACAGGCTTATCAATCTTGATAAAAAGAAAAAGGCTGATGTCTTTGAACTGATAGGGGAGAGGATCCCCGATAATAAACCTGATGCATGGCGATTCATTGAATCTTGGGATATGAAAGAGCGACATGCCAAGTTTATCATCAATTCAGCCAAAGTATTCACCTTCTTGGGTTACGAATATGTATTTCCGCTGTGGGACAACCAGCTGGTGGATTATATGCTTCCTCTTCCGTTCAGTCTGAGGATAGACAGGAAGCTTTACGAGCATACGCTAAGAGATAATATTTTCAGTTATAATAACCTGAACCTGGATCAGGAAACCAATCCGGCTCCGGTCAACAAGAGTTACCAGCGTTTGAAGGAAACGGTCAAGCCTCTACTTCCCGCTTCAATCAGAAACATGTTCATAAGTCCCTATAATGCAATTTTGTACGACGAGATAACTAAAATATTACTTGACGATATGGATTCCTCTTCCTTTATCGCTCCCCGCCAGCCCAATTACTATAATTCCTATATAATTCAGTGGTATCTTGCGAAAACTGCTGATAGGTTCAATCTTAAACCGATTCAATAAAACTCAGGAATTCAGGAGAGACTTTTCCCCAGTTATATTTTTCGTCAGAAAGCCTTCTGGCATTTATGCAATGTTCCATATAAAGACCTGGATTGTTAAAATAGCCGGTTAAAATTTTTATTATTTCTCCGGTATCTTTTGGATTTACCACAAATCCGAACTTCTCGATTTCAGCATCACGGCGGACAGCTTTCAGATCAGAGATTATAACCGGGCGGCCCAATGCAGCATAATAAAACAGCTTTATCGGCAGACTGTAATTGTTTTCAAAATCTGCTTTGCGCAGGTCAAGGAAGATATCGGTATCATTAATCCTGCTCGTGAAATCAGTGAATATTTGCTTACCAGGGAATGAAATAGTTATGTTTCCTTTAGCATTATTTATAAGGGGTTCACATTCTTCCCTGTCTTTATCCGATACGTACCATGCCACCATTTTTACTTCAATTGCCAGATTGGGGTATAGGGCAGAAAGCCCGTCGGCTACCCTCATGAAACTGCCAAATCCCTTTTCAATGCTAATCTCGCCGGAATATGACAATCTCAGTATTTTATCTGAAAATGCTGGATCCTTAGGATCAATATACTTAAGATCGGGATAATAGGATAAAAGAATTTGAGGTGTGAATGGAAACATAAACCGGTATGGTCTTGACTTATATCTTTCACCGAAGATAAAAGCATCTACAGACAGACAGGCATAGACATTGAGGAACATTAACTTCAGGAAGCCAAACCATCTTCCCATGGAATAGTATTCTTTCAGGAATCGTGCTGCGGGATACCATTCAGTGATGTCGTAGATGATTTTTATCTTCTTACCGGCTCTTTTCCTGTATTGTTTAGCTGCAATTATTGGAAGAGGCTCGGAACAGATAGAAATATCGGGATTAAATGTATCAAGACGCTCCCTGAAGGAAGCTATCTTTTCCCGTTTCGATAGGTTTTGACCATTGAAACTGTTGATGGAAATGTTCCCATCTTTATCTATTGTATCTGCCTTACTGCTGATTATTAACACATTATGACCAGATCCAGCTAATGTAATTGCCATATGATAATAAATTCTGTCATCATATGGAAAATGGCCGGATGTCAGGAATACGATTTTCATTACAGATTAATCAGTAAAATGTGCAATAGTCAGATGAACCCGCTCTTTTGTCTCTTCGGGAGTAGGATTAAGTTCTGGGGTTGTAAAGGATCCGTTTTCAATATCTATCCTTTCAAAAACCATAAGATATAGATTGAAAATTATTTCCAGGCTCAACTGGTATCTGGGTTCCAGGAAGGGGCTAATCTTTCTTATTTTTTCGCATGTCTTCTGCCGGTATTCATCTGCAAGATCATAGTAAACTTTTATCAGATTCCGGAAATCCTTTCCCGGCTTTGCCCCATGGGCGATCTTGCTCAAATGCTCCCTGGTAAGACTATATTTCAGGATAAGATCATCAGCAAAATAATTGAGGTTGTTAATCTGGTCTTTCTGAAAATCTCGTATTATATGCACAAAGTAACTGAACATCGCGCAGGGGGTTGCTGCTTCCCTGACATCAAAGGGGGGGACCTCATATTTTCCGTTTTTCCTGGAGATGCTGTTCAGGTGAACGAAGATGGATGCGGGTGCAACAGATGCTCCTTTTGAGTATTCAATGAAATCTTTCAAAGTGGCGAATCCGTTGTGATCGATATCGTAAATCATCGATTTTGCAAAATCCTCCAGAGGCCAGAGAGGCATTTTAAATTTTGATATACATACGGAAAGCTCTTTCTGAAAGGGATCCTTGTCAGAGTTAGCCCTGACCATATTTATCCAGTTGTTGACCTCTGTGCTGAAGCTCTTTCTTTCTTCCGGTCCGATCACCTTGTGCGCGGCCTTGTAATCGTCAATAAGGTCATCTATCGAGCGCATCAGCCTGTAGCAGGTCTTTGCCGCATCATATCTCTCTTCCTCCCAGAATTTTGCGGCAATGAGAATATTGGGGTGATCGATTATCTTATGAAAATCTATGGTATTGAATATGTCGAGGAATTGTGCCTTGTCTGAGCCCATCAAATTTATTTTTGGAAAAGCAAAATAAACTATTTTCCGGATAATATCCTTTCGGAAACAAGTTTTGCCGACATTAAAATATTGGGGATGCCATTCCCAGGGTGTGTGCTGCCTCCTACAAAGTATAGATTGTGATATTTATCGTGGCGGTTGTGGGGACGAAAATAACCCATCTGCAGAATATTATGGCCAAGGCTGCCGAAAACCGACCCTCTTGAAATATTGCATGCACTTTCCCAGTTTTCCGGTGTATATGCAATTTCGAATTTAATATGCTCTTCAATATCCTCAAGACCTGCCTCTTTAAGCCTTTTGACAACATATCCGTGCGCCTTCTGCTTTATCGCTGCCCAATCCTGCTTTTTCTTTTTATCTACATGTCCCGTACCTACAATGAATGAAAGGGTATCTTGTCCTTCCGGCGCTGCACCAGGATCGGTTCTGGCCGGAGAATGGACATAGAAGCTCGGTCTGTCACCCATGGTTTTGTCCTTGAAAATCCGTTCGAGGCCATCCTTAAAGCCGTCGGAAAGAAAGACATTATGATGATCGAGCTGAGGATAGACCTTGTCGAGGCCCCAGTGAAGGCACAAGGCTGAACAGGAATATTTGAGCCTGTCGATATGACGCGATTTCCTTTTATCAGGAAGCAGCTGACGGTAAACATATGGCAGATCGGCATTTGCTATAACGACGTCGGCTTTTTTATAGGATCCGTCTTCAAATAGAATACCTTCAGCTATACTATCAGCAATTTTTATTTCAGTAACAGGTGTATTAAAATGAAAGCGCACGCCTGAGGTTTCAGCAGCCGAAACGACCTTCTGGATGATTCCGAACATTCCTCCTTTTATAAAATATGAGCCCTCGGTCAATTCTGCTGCAGGGACCATGGAAAATAGGGCAGGAGAGTCGAAAGGACTCTGCCCGACATAAATATTCTGGAAAGTATATGCCATCATAAGGTGCTGATGGCTGAAGAATTTTTTTGCATATCTCCAGTTGGAAGTGAAAACCTTCAGCTTCATCAGAAGGCCTATATTTCTGAAATTGACAAGTTGAAACAGGTTATAAAAATTACGGCCGATCAGCTTATCCATTCCAAGCCTGAAGATCTTATAGCCTTCAGCGACATATTTTTCTGATCTTTCAAAGCTCCCTGGTTCAATCTTTTCAACCTGCTGCCTCATTCTGTCCCTGTCAGTGGTGAATTCAAGCTTGTTTCCGTCGTCGAAATGAATAGTATAAAGGTTTTTCAGCGGAAAGATATCAGTGCCCTCCTCAAGCTTAATCCCCAATTCTCCCAACACTCCATGATAGATTCCGGGCATCAGCAGCATGGTTGCGCCGAGATCAAAGCGATGGCCTTCACGGATTAGCTGCCCGCAACGTCCGCCAGGTGCTGAGTTCTTTTCATAAATATCAACTGAATAGCCGTTACTGGCCAGATAAACGGCTGTTGTTATTCCTCCGATACCTGCGCCGATTATTATTGCGCTTTTATTATCAGTCATAAAAAGTGGTCCTCAGGTGTAACAAAGTAAAATCTTGTTAAAGACGGTGAAAATACACCAGTGTTCCCGTTTTAAGAAGAGTAAAAGTAATTTTTCTTGTTAAATGATTATAAAACTTACTCCTTATCGATCTGGTCCGTAAGCTTTTTGACAACCCTGAATTCGTTAAAAAACTCCCTTGCTATTACCCTCATAAGAGTGTATACAGGAACTGCGAACAACATTCCTGCAAGGCCGGCTATACCTCCTCCGATAATAATTACCAGGAATATCTCAAGAGGGTGTGATTTAACACTTTTTGAATAGATGACCGGAACCAGAATATTGTTATCAATAAAATTAACAACAATAAGTGTACCGGCAATTTTCAGAATATCGGGCAACAATTCATTATATGTCCCCATTGCAAGTGTTGAGATCAATCCCAGGGCGATGCCTATAGCTCCACCGATAAGTGGACCTATATATGGAATAATATTCATTATCCCTGCGAAGAATCCGATCAGCAGCGCGTTCCTGATTCCAAAGATCTTAAGTCCCAGAGTAATAAGGACCATAACTCCGATCACTTCAAGCAATACTCCAAGATAATAACGTATGAGCAGGCTTCTGGATTCGGCTACCACCTTCATGGTCGCCTTATGATGTTTATCAGGAATAAAAAGAAAAAGACTTTCCTGAAAAAGATTCTCATCCTTCAGGAAAAAGAAGGAAATAAAAAGTATTGAAAAGATTCCGACGAAAATACTTCCCGCTGCGCTAATGAATTTGCCGATCGCTGAACCCACGCTGCCAACGTTCACTACCGATTTGATTTTTTCAAGTGCGAAATTCTGTAATGTTTGACCGTCCGGAATTGCTCCCAGGGTATGCATTTTATCATCAAGCCATTGCAATGGCCCCTGCAGACTCCTGTTCAGCAGATCGACATCTATTGAGGAGATCGTTTGTGCCTGATTTACTATAAGAGGAACAAAAACAGCAACGAAACCTGCACCGACCAGCACAATAACCAGCAAAGCAAGCAATGCCGACAGAGGACGCGGCATTTTTAGCTTTCTGATATGTATTTTATCAAAAAAATTCACCAGCGGCTGTCCTATAAATGAAAGCATGGCTGCAATAACGACCCAGATGATAATATAAGAGAAGCGATAAATCAGATATCCCAGCAGCAGAACTGCCAGTATGTAACCTGTGTAAGTCAGGACCTTCTTCATTCCATATGGTTTTTAATTATTCTTTTCACCCCTGGTCGTATTGATCTTCAGCAATTTGAAGAGATCAACAACAATAATGGGTATGAGAGATAAAAGGATTACAATTAGCCAGTGCTTCCCATCCATCTGGGTTAGCCTGAAAGCATCCCGGATCGGAGGTACCAGCAATACAAGCAGAGCAAGGCCGGCAGAGAGAGCAATAGCTCCGATGAGAGGCTTATTTCTTAGTGGGTCTATTGCAAAGGAAATCCTGGAGTTGGAGTGCATGTTTCTGACATGGACAAGCTCAGCGAACATCAAGGTTGCAAAAGCCATAGTCTGGCCCAGTACCAATCCCTGTTCCCGCAGGCCCATAATAAATGCTACAAACGGAATGGCACCTATCATTAATCCCTGATACATTATACGCCAGATCATTCCTTCGGTCATAAATCCTTTTTTTGAATTGCGCGGCTTCCGTTTCATTATATCATTTTCAGCTGGATCAACACTAAGCGCCAGTGCCGGAAGACTATCTGTCACAAGGTTGATCCAGAGAATATGAATCGGCAGCAAAGGCGTTCCCATGTTGAAAACCGAGGTGACAAGCAGAAGAAATATCTCTCCGATATTTGAAGAGATGAGAAACTGGATAGCCTTGAGAATATTGTCATATATCCTTCTTCCCTCCTCGACAGCCGAAACAATCGTAGCAAAATTATCATCAGTGAGAACCATGTCTGCAGCACCTTTAGCCACATCTGTTCCCACAATGCCCATAGCAGCTCCGATGTCGGCCTGCTTTAAAGCCGGTGCATCATTTACACCGTCTCCGGTCATAGCCACAACTTCATGATGGCTCTGCCACGCTTTTACTATTCTTACTTTGTGTTCAGGGGCCACCCTGGCATATACAGCGTAATCAGCCACATTGGCATTAAATTCTTCCTCACTTAGCTTTTCAAGTTCAGCGCCAGTGATTGCAACATTTCCTTCCTTGTATATTCCGATCTCTTTTGCTATGGCCAAAGCCGTGGATTTATGATCGCCTGTTATCATAACCGGACGAATGCCGGCTGTGTTACATTTGGCAACTGCATCGAGGACTTCAGGTCTTGCAGGATCGATCATACCAAGAAGGCCAATGAAAATAAGCTCATTCTCCATCTCACCGATCTCCACGTTCCTGGGAGCCTGATGCAGATCCTTATATGCCATTGCCAGAACACGGAGCGCCGAATTTGCCATTTCTTCATTGGTGCTTCTTATTAAAACTGCATCTTCCTTTGTTATCGGCCTTACCTCTCCTTTTATGATTATCCTGTTGCAAACACCCAGGACCTCATCAAGGCCTCCCTTTACATTTACACGTGTTCTGCTATCAGAGATCCTGTTGAGTGTTGTCATCCTTTTTCGTTCCGAATCGAATGGGATTTCTGCAACACGAGGATACTCTTTTTCTATTTTGTCCTTAAAAACTTTATAAAGTACTCCGAAATCGAGAAGAGCTGTTTCTGTAGGATCTCCGGTATAAGAAACCGTTCCATCCCCATTGATCTTCAACTGAGCATCAGCACAAAGGACCGAGACAGACAAAAGCTTCATTTCCTCATCATTCAGGTCGCTTGCAGGAGCAACTCTGTTGATAAGGTACCTTTTGTGATTGACATATGCTTCAACTACTGTCATTTTATTCTGGGTCAGAGTCCCTGTCTTATCGGAACAGATCACAGTAGCACTTCCAAGTGTCTCAACAGAAGGAAGTGTTCGGATAATAGCATTTCTCTTGACCATCCGCTGAACCCCTATTGCAAGAACGATAGTTGAAACTGCAGGAAGCCCTTCAGGAATGGCAGCCACCGCAAGGCTTACGGCTGTCATGAACATGGCTAAGACAGAATTGCCGTAGAGGATTCCGACAAGAAAAATTAATGCACAGATTATCAATGCCGCAGTCCCCAATAGCTTTCCAAGTTGTCCAAGCCGCCGGCTCATCGGTGTTTCCGTTTCCTGAGCCTGCTGCAGCATATCTGCAATCTTCCCCACTTCGGTACCCATGCCTGTTTCGATAACTACGCCACGACCACGGCCATAAGTAATCATTCCGGTAGAAAAGGCCATGTTGATGCGATCGCCAAGTGCTACTTCATTGCCTTCTAAAAGTTCTGTATTTTTATCTACAGGAACAGATTCTCCTGTGAGCGAAGACTCCTGAATTTTTAGGTTGATGGCCTCGATGAGCCTGAGGTCAGCAGGGATAATGGCGCCAGTTTCAAGGATTACGATATCTCCCGGTACCAGGTCCTTTGTATGTATCTCTGAAACAGCACCGTCCCGCAAAACTTTCGTTATGGGAGCAGCAAGATCCTTCAGGGCTTCCAGTGAAGATTCCGCCTTGCGTTCCTGAATGGCGCCAATAAGTGCATTTACAATGAGGATTCCAAGGATCACAAATGTATCAAGCAATCCCTCTCCTTCATAAATCCCGACAACTCCAGAAATGATTGCAGCGATAAAGAGAATAATGATCATGAAGCTTTTAAACTGTTCCATGAACATTCTGAAGAATGATTTCCTGCGCCTGGAAGTAATCTGATTATATCCGTATTGCTCAAGCCTTCGTGACGCCTCTTCTGTTGTCAGCCCGGTTGCTGAGGAGGTTTTTAAGCCTGCTAATATCTCATTATAATCCTGGTTGTAGAAGTTTTTCATGTTACAAATATTGAAATTATTGTTGATGAACCTCCCCGGTCGCCTCTTTTTTCTTATCAGCCTTGTCCCTTTTTTCAGTAATCCTGAGGAGCTTCAGAATATCAAGGATGTTTGTCCTATCCCTGTATTTTGTAAGAGCAGCCAGAATTTCTCCGGCTTCCCTGAGAATAATAGGTTTCATCTAATTATGTATAGTTACAAAAACAATGCTGAGGATTTGAACAGGAATTCGATCCACAAATTTAAAGAACTTTGTGATTTTTATATTATTTATCTTTATCCGTGACAGATCTCAGACTATATTTGCCGGAGGGGATATCAAAATATGTCTTATTCCCGTCAGCATGAATATTCTTTATTGATGCTGAAACCCCTATGGGAGTCTCTCCTTCCAGAATTTTATCAGGATCAGCATTGGGAAATACTATCGTTGCCCTGGTATTGGCAGGGATAGTGACATCCAGACTGAAATTTCCATTACTTCTTTTCCATTTGCAGGTAATTTCTCCATTAATACTCATGTAAGCAGCATCAACCCAGGTAATATCACCAAAGACTCCCGGATTTATCAGTATATGCCTGTATCCTTTCGATTCAGCGGTTTGCTGTATTCCTGCAAGCCCGCTATAAAACCATTCCATAAGATGGCCGAGCATCATATGGTTGTTTGAAACATTAACAAGGCCGGCCCACGATTCTGTCAGTGATGTTGCGCCTTTCGACAGCTGGAATCCATATCCGGGAACATCAGTTTTTGAATTCATTTCGTAAATCAGCTGGGACTGACCTTCCTGTTCCAGCGTTCTTAACAGGTACCTGTATCCCACATCTCCGGCAGTTAGCGCCTTGTTGTTGTCAACTATTGATTTCACAAGATTATCGATGATATAAGGCTTAATGCTGTCATCAGCCATGCCGAAAAACAACGGCATTGCATAGGCTGTCTGGCTTCCTGTGGAATAGACTTTTAAAACAGGATCAAGGAACGTTGAATTGAAGGATCTTCTTATATCTTCTGCCAGAGCGGAATATTTTATTGCATCTTCTTTCTCTCCAATAAGCGATGCCATTTTACTTGCAAGCATTGAATCATAGAAATATATTGATGTCGCAGTTACGCTTATAGGAGTCAGCTGGGCAACGCCAGGATGATTCGGACCGAGGTCGTACCAGTCACCAAGGCCGTGTGAAAGAATATTATCCTTTGCCATTGTTCCAAGGTAACTAAGGTATCTTTTTATCATGGGGTAAGCCTTTTTTACTGCCTCAATATCACCATACCATTCATAGAGATCCCAGGGAAGAATGATACATGCACTGCTCCACTCCGGAGAGTCACGGAATCCGCCGGCAAACTGAACATATTCAGGTGCAATATCAGGAACAAGGCCGTTGTCGAGCTGAGCCTCCATCATGTCGTCAATCATCTTATCAAACAAGTTATGGATATCGTACTCATATTTGATTGAATTACCCATCAGGTGTGTCTGCTCCAGCCATCCGAGCTTTTCACGATGCGGGCAGTCAGTGGCCACACTTGCAAGATTGCTTTTTATTGCCCACCCAATAAGATTATATGCTGAGTTGAAGAGCTCATTTGAGCACCTGAAGGAGCCTGAAACAGGAGAAGAATTTCTCGTATGAAGCAGTTGCAATCCGGTAATCACAGGCAGATCTCCAGGATTGGATTTGCCTGCGGGGACAGCTGCTTCAGCCCTGACATATCTGAAACCATAATAAGTGAACCTTGGGATCCAGACTTCTTCCTTTTCCCCTTTCATGGTGTATGAGAAATAATATGGGGTGCCTGAAGCTCTCTGAGCAACTAAAGAATCTGTCCCGATAAGTTCTCCCGGCCAGAGGCGCACTTCTTGTCCTCTTTTCCCTTTTACAGTCAGCCTGATTATTCCCGATGCGTTCTGTCCGAAATCATATACATAGATTGAACTGTCAGGATTATAGATATTTACAGGCTCGAATTCCTGCATAACTTTAAGAGGGTAATCGCTTTCCGCCTGAAGCCTTCCTCCAGGAGCCTTTACTTCCAGAGATTGTTTCCAGCTTCCATCATTGAATCCCGGTCTATTCCATCCCGGCTGCTCCAGCCTGGCATCATAATCTTCTCCCCCGAAAATGCTGGCGAAAGTGACCGGGGAAGGCGTTGTTTTCCATGTTTCATCGGTTTCTATAATGTCTTCAGTACCGTCATTGTACCTGATTAGTACTTTAATTATCATCTTGGGAGCTCCATATGTTATTAACAGCTTGTAATAACGCTCCCTGTTGATGTTGTAAAAACCATTACCCGCAATTGCAGCGATAGCATTCAGCCCTTTTTTCAATTCACCGGTAACATCAAAAGTATTGTAAAGGCAAGTCTTCAGATAGTTTGTCCAGCCTGGAGAGAGAAAACGATCACCAATCCTGCTTCCATTCATGTATAGCTCATACTGGCCAAGACCGCTAATAAAAACAAATGCCTCCTTTACCTTTTTCTTTATTGTAAATTCTTTACGGAAATATGGAACGATAGAGCGTTTTGTGGCTATATCTCCTTCGATCTTTGTGCCTTTATGGATACCCGGTATAAGCAACATCGAGTCGGGTATCTCTTCATAACCTATCCACTGTGCGCCGCTCCAGTCTTTATCATCAAATAGGCCGGTAATAAATGATGCGCTTTTACTCCATATGGACGGTTTGTCATCTTCGTCCCATATCCTGACTTTCCAAATATATTTATTAGCGGGTTCAAGTGAGGGACCTGAGTAGGAGATCCATGAGGTCTGGTCTGAAACGACCTTACCCGAGTTCCAAAGTACCGAATTATCCTGTTCCAGGTTCTTCGGATCCTTGTCAAGGATTACCTGCCAGGCAGACTGAGTTCTCCCTCTGGCTTCAGAAGAAACGATCCATCCGAAATCAGGAACAGCATCTGTTCCGGAAGGATTTGTAAGGTTATTGCATTTCAGGTCTTGGGGAAATGTGTCTGAAAGATCTTCCCTTGAGCAGGAGAACAGAGTAAGGCAAATAATGAAAAGCGAAATAGATTTTTTCATACATGGAATAATAAATATTAACCGGATACTGCGAACTGATCCGAAATAAAATTACTATTCCACTCTCAATAATTCAATCGAAGAAGAAGATTTCTTCAATTTTTGAATCAAATACAACCGCAATATCATGAGCAAGCTTCAGTGACGGATTGTACTTGTTCTTTTCAAGAAAGACGATCGTCTCCCGTCTCACATTCACCTTTTTTGCCAGATCATCCTGGGTCAGGTTATATCTGGCCCGTAGTTCCTTAATCCTGTTATTCATTTCTGACTCCCCTGAAGTTGAATACCAGCCAGCATATAGCAAAAATGACAGCCATACCCAGAATCCCTACTCCAATAATTGTATGGGTTTCGAGCTTGAGCTTATCTGAGAAGTACATTAACACAAGCCACAGGTAAAGCGAAATGTAATATGAAAGAGATGATGTTCTTAGCATTACCTTTTTTGAGAGCTCATCTTCTGCCGGTTCGCCTCTTTTTACGCTGGTTAATCTCTTATAGCCGATAAAAACGGCGAAGCCGACGACAAGTACAATCACTCCAAGGCCCACAATATCGACTGTGGAGATCTTATTTGTTTTGCTAAAAAACCATAATGCGGTTGTTGCAACAACCATAGCTGCTAAAACGAATACAAGTACTGCTCTTTTCATGTTAAAAAGTATAAGTTAATTAATTCTAACACAAAGTTAGAAATAAATAACATTAACTTCCAAATAATTTTGAGGGAATTTTAATAAAAACAGCAACATTAATCTTTAACGTACTCTGAAAGAGCCATATATGAATGACTGCAGGTATCAACCAGGGGAGTTAAGCCCCTAAATCCCCTAAAGGGGACTTTCTGATTATCTGGCATTTATAGAATCCCCTGCCTGTACTGCCATCAGACAGGCAGGCCTTCAGGGGGCAGGGGTCAAGATTATGGCTTCTGAGACAGCCTCTATTCAAATTAACCGCTTCGCGGTAATAAAAATTGATTGAAATCTGTTTTGAAATCTTCTTTTGCCCGTAGGGCATTAGGTATTGCAATAGAGACTAAATGTAAAATTCTTTCTTTTTACCTCGTAGAGGTTAAGGATACATGTAAAATAAAATTGCTTTAATAATGGCTTATGATTATATTTGATTAAGGAACAGCCGTAAGATATTCAATACCTGTATTATATGTTTCTTCGATCATTAAGATCAGATTCCATTAAACAAATAGCCGCTATTACCCTGTTTCTTATTCTTGCTTTAGAAAATTCCTCAGCTCAGGAGGTTTTAAAAATTAATTCCATCGAACAGGCAAATGCACAAATTGAGAATTATATCTATTTATATGTAGATACAACCAATTCACTTGATATCACTCAGATATTGAACAACAAAGAGCAGAATCTTTTCTTGCCACTTAATCATTTCAAAGACAAAATATCATCGAAAAATACATACTGGTTATATTTTTCAATTGAGAATAATTTCAAAAGGGATTACCCAATAGGATTGGAAATTCCGTTACAAAATCATCTGGTTGATGTTTATAGTTACAGCGACAGTATTATTAATACTCAAAAGACTGGATTATTTCTGGACGGGGAGAAAAACGATGAAATTCTTCCGTTTACTAACATTATTCAGGAAAAGGGTGCAAAAAGGACTAATTTCTATTTGAAAATCAAAAACATAAATGATGAATTGCCTTTGTTCTCCATAAAGTTTGTCAGTCTTGCTAAAGCAATAAAACAAAACAGTCGCCAGATAATTTTTGATGGTTTTGCAAATGGAATTATGTGGTTAATGATCTTTTATGGACTGATTATGTTTTTTCTGAATAAGGACAAACTTTATTTGTACTATTCAATCTACATTATTCTTTGCTCTACCGGCCCGGCAATATGGGGAGGTTGTGTTACCCGACGCAGCATCCGGGCAGGGTCCTGGTACTTTAGCCATAAAGCTGTCACGGTGCAAGGAGGGTATGGCGCACTTTTTGCCGTCATGGTACAAATTTTATTGAGAGCTGGCGCGATCGCGGTACAATTTTGATCGGAGCCGCGAATTTATCCCCGGTTACAAAGTTGGTTGCGGGCACTGGCGCAGTGTCGCGATACAAACTATCTCGAAACCAGAAATTTATCACTGTGCAGAATTTAAATTGTGAGCAGATGAGCGTGTCCGGGTGCAACGGCCATTACGAATTTGTCTTGGGTGCAGGAGCAAAAGCAAAAAGTGTGACAAACAACTTACCCATATTGTCCGTGTTAGCTGTTAGGGCAGGTACTTTGTCCAGATACGAAGCTGTTCTGGGGTAAGTTGTAAATCCTGATAGACGGAACAAATGTGTCTTGTTATTGAAGATTTTGGAGGTAAAAAATCCAAAGTCCTTGTATGCTTTCGCCACATCAGTCACATCTTGACTAATATGATATTAAACACGATATCAATGTTTATTATCCAAAAATTAATCGGTGATATCGTATTGCTTATCAAACCTATCATTTTTTGAGATCATTTAAAAGAGACACTACACTTCATTACACACATTAACCAATTGATCTCTGCTCTGCGCTGGCTGGTAAATGCAATAAGCGAGAGGTTCAAAATATTTAAATTATGAGAAATCGTAATACGCTTATTGCATATACCAGCAAGTTATAGCTGTAGGGCAAATTTGGGATTTATCATGATGAAACAAGATTTTAATCTTTTGCTGTCTTTCCAATGAATGGCCGGGACGGGCTGGAAGGCTCTTTACGCAAACAAGTGCTTGCAAAAGGGCTTGTGTGGTTTACGTAATGTGCCTGACAGAGCAGGGACACTTTTATTTCATATTCCATGATTTCTGAAAGGATAATGATAAAGACGGCATTATCGGAAATAATGAAACATTTTTATAAACAAAGGTTTTATGCGTTTCATCAAATACTTCTTTTAAGTAAAATGTATTTCTCCTGTTGTAAACATTTGAAATATCAAGGTCCAGGTTTATGAAGGTGTTTTTAATTTTAAATATCCTTCTCATTGAAACATCCAGCCTGTGGTAATCAGGATACCTGATATTGTTCTTTGTTTCAAACCATTTTCCGTACATGGTATTATGTATATAGATCGTCGCCGGGAGACCTGATGAATAAACCCAGTTAAGACCGAAGCTTGTTTTGCTTTTCCAAAAATACTTTATAGCAATATTAATATTATGAGGTCTGTCGGCAACAGAGGGGATCCAGATTCTTCCTTCCGGTGCATACCATTCTCTCTTCGATCTGGAATAAGTATATGTGAAATTTCCGGTTAACCTGCCAATTCTTTTTACCAGAAATGTTTCAACTCCATATGATTTCCCATTGATTTTATCCAGCAAATCATTTATAGAAGTGGCATAAAGGAAGCTTGCTCCGGGTTTGAAATCAACCATTCCATGCATAGTCTTCAGATATAAATCTACCGACCATACATAATTCTTAACCTGGCCATTCACACCACATGAATAAACATCCGATACTTCCGGACCAAATTCTTTATTAACCGGAATCCACAACATAGATCTTAAACCTACATTTGAAGTTTCAAGAGAATGATCAAACTGACTTAATCTGACATAATTAATATGCTGAGAGAAGCTTTTAGATGTCTCATGAGTCAGCCTGATGCGTGGTTCAGGGATAACAAACCAGGTTTTTTCAGTTATCCCGGATGATAACCTTACACCACATTCTAATGACCATCCTTTTGGTAGTTTAAGATTGCCGGCAATAAAAGCTGCAGGTTCAGATATCAGGTAACCATTCACAAACTCAGTGACGCTAGTTGTATCGTCCCTGAAATCAGTTGCCATAATATTTGGCTTGAAATCTCTGAATCTGTAGTAAACTCCACCGGAGAATTCGAAAACACTATCTGTATGAATAAAAAAGATTTTTGAACCAATATTAATGACCTCGGGCGAAAACCGATAAGAATTATACTTCGATTCGATCAAAGTATTGTCATTAATCTTTTTCTCAGACCTGAGAAAATTCTCTCTTTGAACAGATATCTCATTGAAATTCAGATCGTATATCCACTTAGTTTTTCCTTTCACCGGTAAAGTCCATTGAAGAGCATGCAGCTGGCTCGTCCATGATGAAATAAAACCAGTTTCAGATGTAAGTAAAGTGTCTGCATTTCTGCTGTCTGTCGTACTTGAGTTACTTCCATTATCATGATTGTTCATAAAGACATAGCTAAATGCTCCAAGCCTCTTTGATGATTGGGTGATTCTGATGTATGAATCATAAAAGGAGTAGTCATTGGGGGGAAGAAAATCGCTGACATTTTTATCGAGCAGGGTTTTCAGTAACGGTGCATAGATTGAATAATTACCGCGTTTTATCCCTCCGGTTATTCCAAATCCTGCCTTTTTAAACGGGATCTGAAATGTCAGCCCCGATGTTAATAATCCAAGTCGTAGCTGAAGTCCTGTTGAATCAGACCGGGCTTCTCTGTAATCTATTTTTACTACCGACGATGCTCCGCCTCCGATATCGGACGGGAAATAATCCTTAATAAGCTCAGTCTTATCTATAAAATTAAGATCGAATGATGAAGTAAGTCCAAGAAGGTGTGAAGGCAGAAAAAAATAACAACCGTTAACAAGAAAAATATTTTGTCCCGGAGAGCCTCCACGGACAAAAATATCAGTAGTGCCATCTTTCCCCGGAACCACGCCAGGAAGACTTTGTATGGATTTCATAAGATCCGGCTCGCTGAAATATCGGGGTGCTTCATTTAGTGATGCGCGTGAGATAATAATATTGCCATGATCAGAACGGATAATACTTTTGACTGAATCACCGGTAATTGTGACTTCTTTGATCTGTAAAGGATCAATTTCGAGCAGAATATTAAAGAGAGTATCTTTGTTACAAGTGAATACAAATCTCTTTTGTTTGAAACCCAGAATCCGTGTTGAAAGCTCTTTCTTTCCTGGGGTTGTTTTGAAGAAGAATTCGCCGTTTTGATTCGTGACAGACGATTGCGCACCCGGATTAAGGGTAACCACACAACCATAAACAGGGCTGGAGTCCTCTTTATTAATAATACTACCGTTGATTACAATATTCTGACCATCTAGAGGCTGGCAGGCAAGAAACAACCCAAAAACAAATATGTAATGTGTAATTACTTTCATCACCTTATTCAGGTTAATCAATTGGGAGGACTAATGAATATTGTTTACTGCTGCAGATTGCAAATATCCCATTCCCTCCTTTTATGTTACCTTTAAGATAAACGGGTTCAGAGAATGGGTCGCATCCGGTTTCGTAATATGTGTAATAGCTTTTCTCATAGGTATAAAGTTCTTTCGGAACCGAGTTGAGATTTATTCCGATAGGTTTATTATAGTCATAAAGAAAATTGTCTAAATTGATCTTAATTTTAATGTTGCAGGTGTTTTCCGGGATTGTTGTGTCTTCTAAAAAACAAGGTTCGTAAGTATGATTAGGAATCATTAAGAAGGGGCTTTCGACGCAGCTGAAGAATCCAAAACTTCTGAAACCATATAGTAATGTTTTAAAATATGAGGTATTACTCTCAATAATATCATAATCAATCAGATACCTGAGAGTGTCTTTGAAAAAAGAGCCTCTATATCCATCTATATCGAGATAATAAAAGCAGTCTTCGTCAGATCTGAATTTTATATTAAGAACTATTGATTTAACCGGGTTATGGCATTCCAATGGAGGCGGTAAATAAGTCTGTACCTGGCCTTCGATATTTGCCTCAAAATCAGAAGGATACTCAGGCACAACAATTTCAGAAGTAATACTTTCTGTGTTTTTTTCGTATACAAATAATGTGTATTTTTCATTCGGAGCAAACTCAAGGTTGTCGGGCAGCTGAATTGTATCTGTTCTATTTTCTGACCACGCATTAAAATATTCAAAGACTATCTGGCTTTCTGAGCTGATCTTTACTGATAAGTCTTCTAGGTGCGCTAATTCATCAGCGGGATATTCTCTCTGGTAAGATTTTTCGATTATGATTCTGTTTCGCTCCTTGGTTTCGTTAAGAACTGCAATTACATAGAGTTTTTCCTCGAAATCAGGGGGTATAAATTCAGTTATGCCCTCACAGGAGTATAAAATTAATAATACAATTGCTAATTTCTTCATTTGAATCTTAAAAAAGGATACCCGGGAATAATTCGAAATATAATTAATTCCCGGGATCATTGTTAGCTTATACAACAGCTATCTCATTCTTTTACAAACACTGTTGAGATCTTTTTACCATCATTCGATACGGTTACAAAATAATTACCGGAAATGTATGATGAAACATTAATTTGTATTTCAACATCTTTTGTATTAGTTGTATACATAGTTTTACCGTATTTGTCGTAGATATTCACAACATATTCTTTATCAAAGGAACGTGTGTCTTTATTAATCTTTAAGTTTAAAATATCAGATACTGGATTTGGATATGCTAACAATAGTGCATCGTCTACAGAACTTTTCATATAACCACAATACACGTATGTTTCCATATTAGCATATGCATTTTGTTCCCCATCTGTGACCCACAAAGATATGTAGTAAGTATCTTCAATTTCCTCCGGGAAATAATAATAAAGGGTAGAAGAAGATGAGACAGGGTAAGAATTTACTGACCATTCATACGAATAATTGCCATTACCTCCAGTAACATATGAACTGTAATATTCATAATTACCACAATTTGAATCATAAGGACCAAAAATGTCTACCGATAACGGGACAACACATGGATCCGGAGCCGGAGTACCAACATCGACTGCTGCCCATGCATTCATCACTTGTTTATGTTGATCTGAGCATTCCCCGTAAAGTGCAATGGCATTGACTATTGAGGCCTGTCTCATATCATCAAAATCGCTGGCCATTGAAAAATAATAAACCATATTCCGATAGACAATCTGACTTGCATCATCCAATCCAATGCCCGTTACATAAACTCCACGTTCATAACCACCATTACATAGTAAATAGAACCAAAAATTCTGTACAGAATTATTAATATGATGTCCGTCATATCCATTAACCCAGAAAGGATTCTCATGATAATAAAGAGGGGCAGAAGTTACTGGCACTAAGTTGGAAATTTGGTAAACACAATTAGCATCGTTCTCCCAACTGCATCCATAAATAGGATAACTCCTTGGATTCTGGATAGATCTTCTAAAATAACTCAAAAGATCTGAACCAACCACATAATCAGTACCGGTTGTATAGTATTCTACAATAATTCCGAATATATCAGCAAATGATTCACATAATGCACCTGCTTCTTCATTAGAGGGATATCTATAAACATCTCCACTTATTCCACGTGCTCGGTACATGACTCCATGAGTAAATTCATGTGATATGACATCTAGTGAACCTTCAAATCCAGAAGTTCCTATTGTATTTCCAACATGAATATAATCGTAAGAACCTCCAGGTTCATAATACGGACCAAAAAGAGTGGAAGTTGATCGCGTATAATAGTTCTCCATTCTAATTTCTCCTCCGGAAGAAGAAAAAGTACCATATGTCCTGCCAAAAGTATTATAAAAAACATTATAGGCTTCTTTTACTGCCCAATGTGAACTCGCCGCATTGTACTTAAAATCAACCGGCCAGTTAAGATTGCCTTTATAGACACGATCAAGATTACCAAAACCCCAAGGGATACAATATGGATATTCATATCCATCTCTTATACTGCTATTTCTGGTTTCTATGGGTGTTGAAAAAGCTTCCATACGCAAATAATAATAGCTGTAAGGCCAACCCCGCCATTTAACACCAACAGTTTGAGATGCATTGTAGACAGTTTCTACAGTGGCAACTGCATGAGTTCTATGATCAGCTATTTTTAGAAGTTCCCCTGTTTGGGCATCAATGTAAAATGTTAGAAATCTAGAAAGCTCTTCCGACAAAATATCAACTTTATAACAAAGTGTAAGGCTTTCTTTTTTTTCTGGTCTGAAATAAACAAGTTGTGGATCGATTTTCCCTTCTTTAAAGAAATCTGTCAGTTCATCAATGATTGATTTTTGGAAGTCCGAGACGCTTATCTTTTGCTCTACGACAAAGGCATTTTTAGCTATCTGGAAAGCATCGGATCTGGAAATTCCGGGAAGCACTTTTTCTTTCGGGATATCATTTTTATCGTATTTTCCAACAACATGCATCAAATCACCGTCCTTTGAATAATGGGCCGTATAAACCCCATCTTCAATAGGTATTCCATGCATTTCCAGTTTTAGGAGATAATGTGTCATTCCCAACTCATCAGTATCCTCTTTCTCTATTCTTGAATTGATACCAACCGGTAGATCAAAGAGAATGTTATTTTTTGAGATCAATTCCTTTACAGGAACTTTATTTCCTTTTTTAAAGTATAGCCATTTACCTTCTTTTTTTGATAACTGGTCTGCAGTTAATTGAAACGATTTGTCTTTGTTGACAGGCAGTGTGAACGTGCGTAGGTCAGGAGAACTGGCAATGAGGAGTATCATTACCATTGTCAATGTCCAAAGAATGATTCTCTTTTTCATAAGATTTGATTTAAGTTAATAAAAAGTAGAGCAGATTATCGACAAATCTAAATTATGAAATAAGAGTAAGAATGTCAAGATATTATGAGTGATTGGTTGTTTATTAGAGTAGATATAAGTAAATTGGAGTAAATAACAATAAGCTACTTATATAATAGATCCATCTGCTTTCTAAATGGAATAGATTTCTGCCTTGAGATAGGAATTAGGAATTTAGTCTTAATTATAATAACATTCCAGCTATATGAATCAATATGTTGATAACTAATAATATATGAGCGGTGACATCTAAAAAAAGTCTTTTTTGGTAATCGTTCTTGGTACCACTTAAGCATATGATTTGTTTCAAGAGAGCGTAAGTCATCTAATAAAATGGTTGATTTTTTATTATCGGCTTTTATGAATAAAATCCTATTTAACATAATATACTGGAAGCCAATTCTAGTACGGACTTTTAACCATTTTAATTTTATTTTATTCATCTGAATTTGATTTAAATGCTGTCTGAACTCCTGGAAACAGCTGGAGGTTTTTATTATATCTACTTCACCAATAACGGATAGCGTGATTTTTTTAAACTCAGTGATTGAGTTCTTCTCTGATTAATAAAAAAATTGTTACTGATTTTTGCTTCAACGGGTTAATAATGGATGAAATTTTTATCTATTTTATTGTTGAAATGATGGCAAAATTTCGATAAGAAATGGTCTATAAGGGATATATTTTGACAGTTTTTATGGAAAAGACTTAATCAAGGAGATACATTTTTTTGTTAATTCTTAAATCAAGTGTGCTGGCAAGAAAGCATGTGTTTTGCAGCGCAGGGACGGTTGCAGGGACGGGCTGCAAAACTCTTGCTTGTGTGTCGGAAATCCTGGTATAATGAGGACTTGGGTAAATTTGCCTTACAGCTAACTGGTATTTAGGCTGCATGTTTTTAGGTTTTCGGTTGTTTCCTGAATTGCCCAGAAAGATATTCCCTTATACTGATATTCCTGGAACTTTAGGATATGTTTTTTATATTCAATTTGCTAGATCTTTCATTAATACTTCTGTCATTTTACCCAAATGGGATAAAATCTTAAGACTATTTCAAATAGTATTATCTGTAATGACTGTTGGACTTCCAGTCTTAATTTACTTAACGAACTTACTTATACTGAGCTACATAATCTCCAGTAGTATAGGAGTAGTCCTTATTGGTTTTATTATTATTTTAATTATAAGACTTTTATTATTGAAAAACACTCTGGCAAGGATCATTGCAATCGGGTCTTTTTCACTTGTAATTGGCGCAATCCTTACTCAAATCTTTTTCTTATTATCACCTGCAAATTATATGAATGAAGATGTCTTTATGTTTCAAAAGATTGGGTTTCTGTCGGAATTGCTGGTATTTACTTTTGGGATCAGCTACAGGTATGCTCTTATTGAAGCAGATAAACAAAAGTTCCAGAGCCAGCTTATTGCGCAACTAAGCGAAAACGCCGAATTACATCAAAAAGTAAACAGGGAACTGGCTGACAAAGTAAAAGAACGGACTATTGAAATTGAACAACAACGGGATATAGTAATCTCTCAGAAAGATCATATCGAAAAAATCAACACGGAAATCACAGACAGTATAAGATATGCAAAGTATATACAATCATCAATTTTACCTAAAGCTGATTTATTGGATTCATTCCTTGGAGAACATTTCATATTAAATAAACCCAAAGATATTGTAAGCGGCGATTTTTACTGGACTTCAAAAATCGATAGTAAAATAATAATCGCTGCCGTTGATTGCACGGGTCATGGAGTACCCGGTGCGTTTATGAGCATGCTGGGAATGACACTTCTGAATGAAATAATCAATAAAGAATATATAACCCATCCGGGAGTTATTTTGCGTCGTTTGAGAAAAGAGGTAATAAATTCATTAAAGCAAAAAAATGAAAGAGGCGAACAAAAGGACGGGATGGATATTTCCTTATGCACACTGGATCCTGATAATATGAAGCTGCAATTTGCAGGAGCCAATAATCCATTGTATCTGATCCGAAAATCAAATCTTAAGGAAGCAGGGGAGCTTCGTTGTGAATTGACAGGCGATGATCGTTTATATGAGATCAAAGGAGATATGATGCCAATTGGAATATATGACAGGATGGAGGATTTCACCCTGCATGAAATAGATATATTCCGTGGTGATTCAATCTACCTGTTCACTGATGGTTTCCCAGATCAATTCGGCGGTCCGGATAGAAAAAAACTAGGTTACAGACAATTCAAGGAACAATTATTGAAAAACAGTTCTGAAACAATGGCTGATCAGAAAAAAATGCTGGAAAAAAGCCTGACTGATTGGATGGGAGCTAATAACCAGATAGATGATATTTTAGTAATAGGATTTAGAATTGGTTAAAACTGATCTGCGTTGAACAGATATGACTTTCCTTTTTCAGTCGATTTCATTTCAACTGATTTGCCATGATAACTAAGCTTTAAAGAATTCCCCAGCTTAGACAATATTTTTGTCTGTTTCAAATTCCCGTTTTTCCAGTCGATATCGACCTGGAATCCACCTCGTGCCATAATGCCGTATATGTGTCCTGTTTTCCATGCCGATGGCAATGCAGGGAGTAACTCTATTTCTCCGGCATGACTCTGCAGAAGCATCTCGGTTATGCCTGCAGTGCCTCCGAAATTGCCATCGATCTGGAATGGAGGATGATTGTCGAACAGGTTTGGTAAAGTTGATTTTGTAAGCAGGGCAAGCACATTCTCATAGGCTTTGTCACCATCTTTCAGCCGTGCATAAAAATTAATGATCCATGCCCGGCTCCAGCCTGTATGTCCTCCTCCATGAGATAGACGATACTCGATAGTTTTGCGCGCAGCTTCCATAAACTCAGGATTCTTTTGCTGAGTGATCTGATCTCCGGGATGAAGTCCATACAGGTGTGAAATATGGCGATGTCCGGGTTCTTCCTCTGCAAATTCTTCCGACCATTCAAGAATACGGCCATCAGATCCAATCTTCATCGGTGTCAGGTTCTCAAGTGTCTTCTCCATTTTTATCCGGAATGGTTTGTCTGTATCCAAAACGATGCTCGCTTTTATAGTATTCTGGAGAAGATCACGGATGATCATATGATCCATTGTCGGTCCCATTACCATGCTTGCATATCCGCCGCCGCCGGGAATTATGAAGCTGTTCTCAGGTGAAATGGAAGGACCGGAAACAAGCAATCCGGTTTCAGGATTCTTAACCAGCCAATCGATGCAGAACTCCGAGGCTTCCTTCATGATCGGATATGATTTTGTCTTCAGGTATTCAATATCACCGCCGAACTGGTAATGGTCCCAGATATTTTGGCAGCTCCATGCTATTCCCATCGGCCACATCCCGTACCTGATCGCACCCAAAGGTTCTGTATAGTGCCATGCATCAGTTGTGTAATGAGCAACAATACCTTTCAATCCATAAACTTCCTTTGCCGTTCGCCTTGCATCCGGCCGCATTGCATCAATGAAATCAATAAAAGGCTCCTGCAATTCTCCGAGGTTAGTGATTTCCGATGGCCAGTAATTCATCTGGATGTTTATGTTGATATGGTAATCGGCGCTCCATGGTGGTCGCAATCCATCGGCCCATATTCCCTGGAGATTGGCAGGCAGGTCGCCGAGACGGGAGCTGCTGATCAGCAGGTATCTTCCAAACTGGTAATAAAGCTCAATAAGATCTGTATCTGTATACCCATTCTGCATTGCAGTTATCCTGGCATCGGTGGTGAAATAATTTCCATCGCTGTATCCGAGATCAATAGAGACGCGCTTAAAATAAAACTGGTAATCAGAAATGTGGTCTTTCTTTATTTCCTCATACGAACGTTTAGATACAGCTTCCATTTGTTTCCCGGCAACTTCCGAAGGATCTTTGCCGAAATAGTCTGTGGCTGCTGTAAGAAATATTATAACAGAATTTGCCTTTTCGATCCTTATGCTGTCTCCCCCGGAAACAGCCATGCCTCCTTCTGAGATAAGCTTAAGTCTGGCTTCCATTTTTACGCCAATGCCGTCACCAACATGCTCCTTCATTAGAATCTCATTGTCTTTTGCAATTATGCTTGCCTTATTTCCGGGACGTGAAAGCTTTGCCGTAAATGTCAGCGCACCTTGCTTGTCTGCGCTTAGTCTTACAATCAAAGCATGATCGGGTGCACTTGAAAATATTTCGCGTGTATAATTAACCTGGTTTGCAGTATATATCACTTTAACAACAGCCGTTTCAATATCAAGTTCACGCTGGTAATTTGAAGTTCCCCGCAATTGTCCATAGTCTAAAGTCAGATCACCGAGAGTCTGATAGCTTGAAGCATTATCACGGCGAAAGCTTCCAATGATACCGCTTTGTGCAAGCTTTTCGGCCTCCTTGTATTTACCTTCGAATAAAAGCTGACGGACTTTCGGAAGGTTCTTCAATGCATCCGGATTGGCATCCCAGCGAGGTTCTCCGGTCCATACCGATTCCTCATTGAGCTGAAGGCGCTCATTCTCGATTCCTCCGAAGACCATAGCTCCCAGTCTTCCATTGCCCACAGGCAAAGCTTCATTCCAGTTATCTGCAGGTTTTGTGAACCAGATTTTCAGTTCAGAGGAATGTTCCTGGCCAAGCAATGGTGTTGCATTTAAAAAGATAAAGCTGAATACGGCAATAGAAAAAAGAAAAATTCCTGATCTCATAATAGAGGTTATTTTTCAGGTAAAAATAAGATATTAAATATATAGTTCTAGTTTTATCTTGAGGAGATTCCTCGCTCTGCCCGGAATGACATAGTTGTTTTTTAAGAAAGTGTAAAGGCTGGGAGATTCCTCACTTCGCTGCGCTTCGTTCGGAATGACACTTATTTTTTAAGGAATTGGGGGAGAAGGCGAAATGCAATGGCATTTCGCCTTCTCCCCCTGTTCCCCTAAATAACTCATGTAATCCCGAGCAGAGCGAGGGATCCCCTCCAGTTTCTACAATTCCCATCATTTTATTCCTGAATGGCGTTCTTAGAAATCAGGACGCAATGAGGAATCCCAGCCCTTATTATAAAATAGAAAAAGGACATACAAATGCATGTCCTTTTAAGAAAAATCTAATCTTCTTATTTCTTCAGCAGGTCGCGGATCTCAGTCAGAAGAATTTCTTCTTTTGGTGCCTCCGGTGGAGCTGAAGGGGCTGCTTCTTCCTTCTTCTTTGCTGCATTTATTGCTTTGATAAGCATAAAGACTGCGAATGCAACAATCAGGAAATCAAATGTTACCTGAAGGAAATTGCCATAATTCCATGTAACTGCCGGAGCCACGTCGGTTGCCGCCTTCATGACAACTTTCAGGTCAGTAAAATTAACGCCGCCAAGGAGTAATCCGAGAGGAGGCATGATAATGTCAGCGACAACAGAAGATACGATCTTGCCGAAAGCTGCACCGATAATTATTCCGACAGCCATATCTACAACGTTGCCTTTCATTGCAAAGGCTTTGAATTCATCTAATAGTTTCATAATGTTAGGTTATTGGTGATTAGTGATTAGTTGAAAGGTTTAGAATTTGTAAGAAAATCCCACTCCGAGAATCTCTTTGAACTGGATTCTTTTTCCCGGAATATCTCCGGCATCAGCCGTATCTCCGTCTTCATTTCTGTCGAGAGGAATCAGTATGTCATCATCATACAGGAGGTGTGTATTGAAGCTTACGGAGATATACTTATTTACCTTCATGCCTAGAAGTGTTTCCCAGCTGACATCTATATTCTGAGGATTATGAGCATAGTTTGAAAAGAGGTCGAGCTTTGTTGTAAAGGAAATGTTTTTCATGAATTCGCCCTTAAAATTATTTTTTGTATAGATTGTTCTGATGTATCCACCAAACTCGCTCCTGACAGTTTCACCGGAGGTTACTCCAAAGGCTCCGTGAGCTGAAAGCGAATCGTCAGTTACAAAAGTAAATTTTACGGTCAATGGTGCAATGAAAGCACTGAAATTTGCATTGGGTTTATAATCAAGACCAAGTGCGGCCAGCAGATATGCAGGTGCAAAAAGATCGGATATTTTTTCCTTCGGTTCCACATCATAATTCCAGCCTGGTGTCATTTGTGTTTTGAAATTCAACAGGGCTGCATAATAGACGTTTTTGAATGCCTCCCTTCCGTATTTTGACAGGAGATCGATTTTGTCGTCGGTTTTTCTGAATCCATCGTTTCCCTGTTGCATGAGTCCATAACCAAGATCCAGTGAATTATCCCAAACTGATTTACCCTGTTTCAGATTGGCAAATACAGAGAAAATTCCATTCACAGCTATCGACTTCTGTCCGCCAGCTGCCCAGTTAGTAAGTGATGTTTGTGCCAGGTTTGCCGCAAACATACCCCCTTTTTTCCACCCCAGGGTTGTGTCGGTGGATTGTGTACGGAGATTCTTTTCACCTTCAGTCACTTGTCCGAGTGAATACGCACAAGTTATTGATAATAGCAAAGTTGCAGCGATAATTTTCTTTTTCATAATTCAGGGTATTTCACAAGTATCTATTATTAAACCAATGCAGCCACGCATGGCATGGCTGTATTGGCTTTGTTTCACTTAATGAGAAGATGATTATTTCTTTAAATCTTTAATCTCAGCCCTGGCAGCATTTCTCTTAACTGAGTCGATGCCATTGTCACGACCGGTTTCACTCCTGTAATTCTGACTTATGCCAATGACTTCATTATTTCCTGCTGTAATTGCAAATCGGAACATTTTACCGGGAGTCTGTGTTTTGGCAACTCTTTTCGGATTCTTTGAATTCTTCTTTATAGAAGTAATGCCGTTAATGCAGGCAATTCTGGATGAATATCCTTCGCTGCTGAGAATTGTCTGTCCGTTATCGGCTTTCAGGCGGAAACGGAATTCATTTTTCTTACCACTTTGATAAACTTCAAACTTTGCCATTTTTTTAGTTTTTAACGATTATAAATGAACTGCTGGTCAAATTTTCAAGTAAAAAAATTGAATTAGCCGGAGATTATCTGCCAAATATAAATACATTTTTCTAAAAAGTAAAATAGACATTTACTATTACATAATACTAATTTTTTCACGTTCATTTCTGAAAATCAGGTGACTAAAGATCACTAAAAGAATTGGCGCGCGGATTGAAAATATTTTATTTAGCTATTTCAATGAATTCAAATAATGAGCTAAATTGCAGGATGTCTTCTTTATTTGAATTAGAAAAAATCTGATCATGAATAGGAAAGAATCGTTTATTGCCCATATCAATGATGGTTACGCCTGCAAGGGCGATGCAATTGTTCTGGGAGGAGCCATGCTTGACGGACAGGCTGTCCCTGGCACAAATGTTCAAGTCCCGCTGAAAACAATGAACAGGCACGGACTTATTGCAGGTGCAACGGGAACGGGAAAGACAAAAACACTTCAGGTAATTTCGGAGCAACTTTCAGAAAAAGGAGTTCCTGTTCTTCTCATGGATGTGAAGGGAGATCTCAGCGGAGTGGCAATGCCCGGCGAAGAAAAATCATTCATAACAGAGAGGCATGCAAAGATCGGCATTCCATATTCTGTAAAGGGATTTCCCGTAGAACTTCTCACTCTCTCGCAGCAGCATGGGGTAAGACTGAGAGCAACGGTTTCGGAATTCGGACCAGTGCTTTTATCAAGGATACTCGACCTGAATGATATCCAGGGCGGTGTTCTGTCTGTCATCTTTAAATACTGCGACGACAGACAAATGGCACTCCTCGATCTTAAAGACCTGAAGAAAGTTATTCAATATGTGACCGAAGAGGGTAAAGAAGAAATGGAAAAGGAATATGGAAAAATATCCACATCCTCAACGGGAATAATACTAAGAAAAGTCATGGAGCTTGAACAGCAGGGAGCTGATCTTTTCTTCGGTGAACTCTCATTCGACATAAGAGATCTTTTACGCCGAGACAGCAGGGGCAACGGCTTTATTAATATCATAAGGCTTACCGATATCCAGGACAGGCCCAAGCTATTCTCAACTTTCATGCTCTCCCTGCTTGCAGAGGTTTACAGCCAGATGCCTGAAAAAGGAGATGCCGACAAACCGGAGCTTGTCATCTTTATTGACGAGGCACATCTTGTTTTTAACCAGGCAAGCAATGCTCTCCTCGATCAGATTGAGAATATTGTCAAGCTCATCAGATCAAAAGGAATCGGTGTCTTCTTTGTAACACAGAATCCGACTGACGTTCCAAATGGAGTACTTGCGCAACTAGGGCTTAAAGTCCAGCATGCTCTCAGGGCATTTACAGCAATCGACAGGAAAGCCATAAAGCTTACTGCAGAAAACTATCCGCTTTCGGATTTTTACAAAACTGAAGATACGATCACGGCACTTGGTATCGGAGAAGCACTGGTTACTGCCCTGAATGAAAAAGGAATCCCGACACCTCTCGCTGCGACCATGCTCCGTTCTCCCATGAGCAGAATGGACATACTGACCTCCGATGAAATAAACTCGACAAACAGGTCATCGGGACTTGTAAGCAAATACAGCCAGACAATCGACCGAGAGAGTGCTTATGAGATTCTGGGCAGGAAGATTGAAGAAATCGAAAAAGATAAAGCTGATGAAGCAGCACAAGTTGAGTGGGAGAAAAAGCAGAAACAGATGGCGAGAGAAAATGAAGGTGGATGGGGGAGAACTGCATCACGACCTTCAAGAAGGGCATCCACCAGGAGATCGGGCGCGAACCCCGTTGTTAAAGTACTCACCAGCGCCACATTTATACGGGGCGTGATGGGTATCCTGAAAAAAGTGATGTAGGATCTATCTCTTTACCATTACACTATCCACAAGATATTTGGAATCTCCTCTCCAGAAAACAGTGCCGTTTTTCTGTATATAATGAACGATAATATTGTCACCTTGCAGAGTGTCGAACTTCCTTATCAGGTCTTTATTGATCAATGTGAACTGAAATTTTTCAGAGGCCAGTGCAATATCCCTGGTCGATGCCACACTGCTGAGTATCATTTCTCCTTCGTAGGTTTTGAATATGGTCCCCTTGTGTGAGAATTTCTGAAGGAGCCCTGCCCTGTAACCTTCGCTGTAAGTATAGAAATACTTCATGTAGATAAAGCCGGCAAGAAAGATAATAATCAGGAAAAGTAACCACCTGAATACCTTTTTTGTCTTTTTTACAAAACTATTTTTTGGTTTGGATTGGGTAACTTCGATATCCTGGCTCATGATCGTTCTATTTAAAGAATTATATCAGATGTGTTTTAAAATATAAAAATAGACAATTCTGACCTAACCGCAATAATATTCTTTTCAGTAATATAGGCTGATTTCATATTGTTTATATTGGATTGCAGTTCCTTATTTCTTACTGATAACCACATTGGTAGAATTCCTGGAGAATACAGGATTCTTTCCTGAAGCCGGAGCAGTTGTTTTCAGGGAATTGAATACTGCACTATGGACATCATCAAGCACTATTGCTGTCCTGTAATCTTTTTTTGCACAGGTCAGGGTAACATTTTCAAGTTTCAGGTTTTTGGCATGCCTGATATAAAATCCCCATGCAGGCAGCTCTTTGAACATCGAGAATTCAGGATAACTTGAAGCCATCTCGGGAACTTTATCAAGCTCATCCAGCCCGACTTTTGCATAATTCGGATTACCTCCTCCGGGATATCGTATCTCTATATTTTTCAGGGTTACATTCTCAATAAACGCATCGGGCATACCAACAATCGAAGAAGGCGAAATATTACGTGGCAGATCTTCCACAGGTCCCTCATAATTGTAGCCGGCATCGGGTTTTGTTGCCGGCACCTCAGCATATACGTTTGAGATAGATATGTTATTCATTTTCCCTTTCCTTCCCGCCTGGCGTTCACCGATACGCAGAAACATTACATTCCCGGTATTTATCGACCTGAGGCTGTCTACAATGACATCTTCAACAACACCTCCATCAACGGCTGCAAAAGTTATTGCAGAACGGTAAGTGTCAAATACAAGATTCTTTATAATCCTGATGTTCCGGAAACCTCCGTTCGATGCCGTCCCGAATTTAATGCCATTGGCGCTGGTGCGTATTGTATTATTATGAATGTATACATTCTGACAGATGAAATCCCTTGAGTGTGATTTCAGGCAGATCCCGTCATCGGCAGCATCAAAATATGAATTTGTAACACTCACACTGTCGCAGTCAACAATATCTATCCCGTCGTTATTCCAATACGATTTGCTGTCTACGGTTATTCCGTCAACAACAAGGTTCCTGCACTGGTCATACTGCTGGTTCCAGCTGCCAGGATCTTTAAGCAGAATGCCTTTTATCGCAATGTTCCTGCATCCCCTGAAGTAAATATTCTGCGGACGGATTGTCTCCCTTGGACGATCATATTTCAGAGGATCGGCTATCACACCATTGTGGATGAGACCGACAAGGTTGTTTGCAACCTGGAACCCCTGTCCATCTATAACACCTTTTCCCGTTATGCCGATATTTTTCTGATCAAGCGCAAAGATCAGGGCAGTCCAGTTGAAGTTCTGCTCATAATCGAGCGGATTCACAGAACCGACAAGTATTGCACCCTCTTCAAGCTGTATTGTGACATTCGATTTGAGATATATTGTACCCGTCAGATATCGCCCCACATAGAAAACAAGCCTTCCTCCTCCGTTGGCACTGATATAATCAATGCCCTTCTGAATCGATGTTGTATTCAGTGTTGTGCCATTCGACTTCACCGCGAACATCGATGCATTGTAATCTCTGGCATTAGTTACAGAGCTGGTCAGAAACATTAATCCAATGAGGAGAGCAATAAGTTTTTTCATAATTATTAGTTGTTTTGTTTCTCATTTATTCTTAACCACGGATTCCACGGTGTTTCCACGGAGTTTCACTGTTTTCCCCCTTTCCTTCTCGGAATCTCCACTTCGTTCCGACCTCCCTGGAGGGGATCTATTAATTTTAATCCGTCATTGCGAGGAGTCCCGATAACTATCGGGACGACGAAGCAATCTCCTCTTGTTTCTTGTGTCTTTTATCTTTTGTCTTAGTATACAGTCACCGGCCCTATCAGTCCCATAGACTGTATCGGCTGGACCTTGTTCTTCTCATTTGTCCAGTATTGTGCTATCGGATTATGTGTAAGCGATTTCATGTAATTACCCATTGAAGTAGTGACAACCACTTCAATCTTATTAATGCCTGATTTCACAAATCCTGTAATATCAAAGATCCTTCTTCCAAACCATTTCACTCCACAGTTCTTATCATTAATCATGAGTTCTGATGTACCATATACCTTCCCAAGGTTAAGTATGACATTCCGGATATTTACTATATTTATTGTATTACGGTAAACAACTGTCCCGGCAAAGCTGACAAAATCCGGCAGGTCTTTCAGATCCTTAAGCTCATCTGCCTGAATATTCCTGACAGAACCATCATGGCAGTGCCTGAACTCGGCACTCCATCCTTTTGAAATATTCCGGACCCCTTCTCTTTTCACCTGAAGAGGTTTCCATTCAGATCCGTTTCTTTCTTTGCTGAAAACAAACAGATATGATCCTGCCGGCCCCATATCGAGTTCAATGCTTTTTCCCTTATCAGGATATATCCTATACCGTTCACCGGTTTCAGGATCCCAAATCCAGCAATATTTCCTGTCACTGAGCTCCTTGGAAAATGTGATCCGGATCTGCTTTGATTCATGCAAATGGGAATTGATCAGGTACAATATTTCCGAATCATCATCTGCCCTGCGCCTTATCTGCATTATAAAAGGATCGGGCTTTTCAATTTTCACATAAGGCCGGATACTATATTGTTCCTGGATTCCCCTGAACCATGTTATAAAATCCTTTTCTGGCTTCTTCAGGAAGATAAATCGATCAGGCAATGCTTTCATTCTGCTTATATAATCCTGAACTTCAGCATCCCTTCTTTCATAATCTTTCCAGCCTGTCGATTTGGAAGGAGATGATTCGATGCAGAAAATCCTTCCTCCCGAACTGACAAATTCAAGTAATTTTCTTGCGGCCTCCGTATCGAGGCTGTCAACCTGTACAAGAAAAAGGGAATGATATTTCCTCTGACCATAAAGAATATATCCGTTTTTCATTTCCGCTTCACGGATAATACGCTGGGATACATAGTCACAGCCATGGCCGTTTTTATTGATGGACTCCCAAACAAGCGTGAACCAGTCGACATGAGTTATATTGGGGAACGGCTCCATCTGCGATCCGATAAGGCTCCACATGTCGTCATTTGGCGGGAGTATTGCTATGTCGGTGAACATGACACTATGCTGCAGAATTGCCGAAAGCCGTCCTTTGTATTCATTGTACAGATTGAAATAAGGCCACCATGTATTATTCTCATTATAATAGGCTCCATACCTTATCCATCCGGGATATGGAGCATCCGGCGGAGAATAATTAAAGCCGTGAAAGACAGAGTGTGTGACACCTGTGACAGCGCTCTGATCGCCACCGATCTTGAGGTTTTCAAGCGAGGTGTTGAAAACAGTATAAGTATCTGTCATCTCCTCACAGCTCACCACTTTTTTCCCCGTTAGGTTTGCTGCCGAAGAAACATATTTATTTATCATGGTGTATGCCCTTCCGCGCCTGTAATCATCTTCCGGCATTTCTTCGCCAACCTTATGCTTCAGCCAGTTCATTGTCCACGATTCGCACTCCGGAATATCGAACATGAAGCTTCCTTCAAGCGGGAAGAAATTTCGGCCATAAGCCTGGGCACGCGACTTGATATTGAGCTCCGTGCACCAGGCTGTATATGTTTTTAAGAAACGGTCTTCGAGGATCTCCGCCTTGGTTATTTCAAAATCGTATCTCATCCGGCAGATCATTTTTTCGAAATCAGGTGTCATTGTCACACCATATTTAAAATCGGTGACATTGCCCATTCCTCCTGTTTTGAAAAGTACGAAAGGAAGATAAGGGTATATATCGTACCCACGGCGTTTTTTGAATTCATCCATAATATCAGCCGACCAGTTGGCTCCCTCAAGCTCCATGCTGTCGGTAAATAGCGCCCTGATATCTTTTGAAAGAGGACCAGTTCTCTTTTCAATTTCTGATGACATATGGTCAAGATATTTTCTGACGGCTGCCTGATCATAATGATTCAGAACGGGGCCTGTAGCTCCCGGAGCACCGTTAATAACCTGCATGAAACCGGTTATCTTCACGAGTCCGTACAGTGCATGTTTCCCTTCAGGTATGGAAATTTTTATTGTTTCGTTGCCACACTGTTCAATAAGGTCTTTTACCTGGTCCATGCCTGCCATCGGATCAGGAACCAGAACAAGTGAAAGCAACTCCATTTTTCTTCCGGGGAACGGAGAGCTTACTGCAGGGTCTGCCTCCCTGAATATTTCAAATTTCGATATTTCATAATCGAAAGGACCTGTTAATTTTTTAACAGCAATTACGGCAACCTGGGAGCGCTCTTCTCCGATGAGGTATTCAGCACCGAAAGGCCAGCCTGAGCCAACGATCAGATCGCAGGTCATACCAAGGGACCGTGCTTCATTAAAAACGATCTTCAGCATGCTGATCCACTCATCGCTGAGCCATTTTACTGAATGCTTTCCCAGATCATCACCCTCAAAGCGGGTAGGAAATTCAATCGGATTTATCTCAACGCCACCGATTCCGGCTTTCTTCAGAAGCCGAAGTTCCCTGACAAGCTCTCCTGCTTCAACTTTATTCCCGTTCCACCACCACCTGACGAATGGATGATAAACGGATCCGGGATTTCTAAAAAGGCCATAAAGATTTTCTGAAGATACTGCATTTGTCAGCAACTCATTTTCTGAATTAATCATGATTTCCCCGGGAAGGAAAAAACCTGCTGAGGCAATGGCACTGCTTGAGATGAATTCCCGTCTTTTCATTTGCCAAGCCTTTTTTTAAGAGCCTTAATTTTTTCAGCCCTCTCTAATGAGTAAGTATTTTGTTCATTATCTATAAACTCAAAGAGGATCAATTCTTTCTGAGAAAATTCAAGATATAGTTTTTCATTTCCCCGTGCAAGTTCAAGTTCGGCTTCCGCATCAAAAAGCCATGCAAGCATCTCCAGATGTCCATTATTATAATTGTGCTCTTTAAGAAGTTTAGTCGTCAGATCCTTTGCAGGTATTGTTGTAAAAAAAGCAGAATCTTCTTTGAGAAAATTATGGTAGAGTCTGTCAATTTCATTTCCGGCTTTTTCCAGATCGCCTTTTTTTATCAGACCGAGAATACCCATAATAAGGTCCCTGATCATTTCGACCATGCGAAGAATATAGTCTTTCTGGTACATGTTCAGCCTGAGATTTTTTCAAAGGTAGAAAAAATGGCATCATGGTGCAATGGCACAGAGGCAAAGAAGAAAGAGGGCGAGAAGGGGTGAGGGGGGAGAAATGGAGAAAATTATTCTCTGAATTCAGAACTGGAATCTCAAAAAGCCTATCGGCATAAATGAAAACTGATAGGCATATTCCATTTCACCGGTTGATGAATTAAAGTCTTGTGTGAATATGTCTTTATGATTTGTAATATTCATTAAATCGATGGCAAGTTCTGCGCTGAATTTTTTCATTATCAGCTTATATCCCAATCGTCCGTTCAGCCTGAAATAATCACTTCTGCGTTCTTCATATGCCCTGTCATAGTCAAAAACCTGAATGAATTTATTTGGTGCAACCTGTTCGGTGTAAAATGGTATATACCTCAGACTTCCTGCCCAGGTGACTTTCAGATTAATGCTTATAAAATTTCTTTTCCCGAGCTTAAATTCTTTTCCTGCCAGCGCATTCAGAATAAAATTTCCATTGAAGGCAGTATTCCTTTCAATGCCGTCATACCCTTTATATTTTGATTCATACAGTGAGGCCGTAAGCAGGGCATAATAACCTTTGTTGAGAAACTTTTCGAGAGTTAATTCTATTCCGTAGTTTTTACCTGTTCCTTTGTTTTCAAGGCTGTCGATGATGGGAAGCTGATCGAAATAGCTGTCACCAAAATTCAGCATTGAGTATGCAGGAGCTCCCCTTTTTACGGGGATCTGATACAAATACTGGTAATAGGATTCTGTTTTAAGGCGCAGATTTTCCGAAATAAGGTAATTATAGCCAAATACTAAATGCATGCTTCTCGAAAAACCCAGATTTTTATTCAATGGATCAATTTCACCTGGATTTGTCTCGTTTTCAACTATATAAAACATTCTTGGTAAAAGCTGACTATGTAATCCAAAACCAAAATTGATCGAATGTCCTGAAAAGCGGCTATATTTCAGTCCGAATCTGGGTTCCAGGGAATATTTATTATTGAATGTAAAAAGCATGAAATGTAATCCGCTGTATACAATTATATTATCAGTGAATCTGTGCTGCCACTGGATATGAGATTTCAATAGATTATAATTTCCTTTCTGGTCAAGATTGACAAAGAAATCAGCTCCTGATTTTATACTGTCTGTGAATCGATAATTGAGCATTTTAAAGCTTATCCCGGATTGGAAGATATTTTTCGGATCCGGTTTATACTTCAGGGTCGTCGAAAAATCAATCCCCTTTTCATCAGATTTCTGACGATAAGCAGGTGAAGGATCAGGAAGCAGGGCAGTAAACTTATCTTCAGAGATATGACTTATCGTGTAGGAAAGAGATATGATATTTTCAATATTTAATTTATTGTTAATAAGAAGTTTATGAATTAATCCCAGCGAACCCATTCCCGAACCGAAAGTGAAATCTTCACCATTGCCGTTTTTGAGTTCAGATGAGTCTTTTTTAGAGTCAAACTCATTTACGTAGCTGTAACCTCCAATTCCAATCAGGGAAAAATTCCCGATTTTCGTTTTTCCAGAAGTGAACTTAAATGAGGCATCCTGGTAGAAAGGAATTGCATCTATGCCTACCTTGAAACCCATAGCATCGACTATTGCAAGCGTTGAATACCGGTAATTTATAAGAAATGAAGAGCCGTTTTTAATCATCGGACCTTCAGCACCCAGTTCAAAACCGTTCATTCCGACCTGTGTGACAAATTCGTATTTTTGTGAACTGCCCGACCGCATTTTCAGATCAAAAACACCGCTCAGTGCATTCCCGTATTCAGCCGGGAAGGCGCCGGTAAAAAAGTCGGAATTAGAAAGAAGGTTATTGTTGAGGATGCTTATTGGACCACCGCTGGCGCCAAAAGAAGCAAAATGATTAGGATTTGGAATATCAATTCCATCCAGACGCCATAAAACTCCAAGAGGTGAATTTCCACGGATTACAATATCATTCCGTTGATCAGCGAGTGCGGTGATCCCGGCAAAATTCGAAGCCATTCTTGCAGGATCCCCAATACTCCCTGAATATCTTTCAGTCTCTTCTATTGAAAAAGTACGTGCTGAAACCGGAGCGTTTTGATTTATTGATTCGTCTTTTTTACGTCTGTCAGTTACAAAAACTTCATTTAGTGAGATAACCGACTCTTCAAGCTTTACTATTAGATCTGTCTCCCTGTTTGATGTCACAAATATATTTTCACGTGAATAAGGCAAATAACCCATATGGCTTACTTCAACTGTCTGCCTTCCGGCAGCGACTTTTTCAATCTTGAAATTTCCTTCAGCATCGGTTCTGTCACCTAATAAAGGGTTTGAGTTTTTTATTGTAACAACCGCACCCACCAGTGGCGCTTCAGTTTGCGAATCAACTACCTTGCCCCTGACAGTCTGAGTCAGATCCTGTGAATGCGCACCAATGACAATGAGAAAAAACAGTATTGGAATTACATATTTTTTCATTGTAATAACCGGTACCCGTGGAAATACAAGTTAATAGAAAAATTAAACCACAAAGGAACACAAAGGATATCACAAAGGGACACAAAGGAGAGTCATATATTATTTATTTGTTTTTTGAATATATTGTTTATACCAGAACAGAGAGACATCTGCGTATGAATAATTCTCGGTTTTGAAAAGTTTTGTGTTGAAGAATTTAAGTTTGCTCATTTTTTCGATTTCTTCCTTGCTTTTCCAGAAGCCTGTATTATAGGCTGTTGCCAGAAACGTGATCCTTGCAGCCTCCTCCTCCTCCAGAGGGAAATACTTCCCGCAGATTTTAAAGAATGCAATTATGTAATTGAATTCACTCCGTGGATTTTCAAGATCATTGACGATCGCACCACGGTATTCGCGATCATTCTTATATGAGCTTCTTTTTTTAAATACTGGTTTAATCCTCCATCCCGGTACAGATTGCATTTCCTCGCGTATTTTTTCAGCAAAGGAGGGTTTGACCTGGAAAACACCAATCGAGAAATCCGCATAATCATCACCGAGGTTCCTGTAAAGTGTTTTCAACATGGAAGTCTCCATCTTATCCATTATTGAAGAATAGCGGACAAGCTCGGGGAAAACAACCGCAACCGCTTCGGTATAAGGGATATTATTTTTTTCGAGGATGGGTCTTATCCAGATGTTATTAGTATCGATGAATTCAAGGGCTTTCTGCCAGTCATTGCCGAATAGCTCATTGTAATTCAACGACTGAGAAACAGCAGACTTGAATATACAGATGAGAAGGATAAGCAGGAGAATAACTTTTCCCTTGTTTCTGTTAGTTGCCCGGAATGGACGCATTGCAATCTTTTCAGCCTAAAAAGGAATTTTACATTGCACTATTGCGTTTCTCTTCGGGGAGTAATACATGTATGCAAGATAAACTTGTCCGCCGGTTCGGATCAGATGCGGATTAAAAAGATCAGTGAGGCTTTTACCGTCGCTGAACATAATGGCCCCGTAATTATATACGGCATATGCAGAATTTGAAGTATTGACAAAGATATTAGTACTCCCGAAATGCTGGCTCTTAAGTGTAATGACCACCTGCCCCTGAAGGTTGTAGATTTTATCATTAGTAGGCAAAAGGATATCATCGTACTTCATCTCTCCGGTCAGGGTTACTCCCGGTTGTGCTATCGGGTCAAAGGTTGCCCCGGGTACATTTGATACGATCTTTGTCATCATGTTAGCGGGACCTCCGCCGGCCATTATTTTCTGCTGCATCTGCTGGGAATATTTCATAGCCAGCTGCATGCGCTCCTGATCAGTCTTTGCATTTTTTATTGCTTCGTCCATAGCCTTGCCGTCCATTTCTGTCACGACAACGTTCTCGACAACCAGTGCAGCAAACTTATCCTTAGCCCTGGTAACTGCGAAACCATCTATCTGGCCATATGGACCATATGTTTTTCCTCCGAATTTGATTGAGTACTTATCGCCGTTCTTGCTTATAAAATCCTTGTAACGCAACAACAGCTTTTCTTTACCTTTTGCATCGTCTCCATTCTCAAATCCTGCAATCTTTGGATCACCAGCCTGAAAAGGCCCCTGTGTTATTCCATCTCTGACTATATAATAATTTCCGGAAAGCTTATCCTGAAGTAGCAAGGCCCCGTCATCCATGGTACTGATGTTTGCTTCCTTGTAGTCTATCTTCAGCGAACCGCCAAGACCTATAATAAGCTCTGCATCATCACATGAGCAGGAAGGTTCCGGATCAGCCTTTACAGAACCGGAGCCGGAACTTGTTCCGTTCCCGATGACCTCATTGGCAACGGCCTGACCAACTTTCTTTAAAAGATTCTGGGAATTGACATTATTTGAGAACATAAGGCATACAGCCACGAGAAGGAAGATAGAACATTTCATAAGCAGGATAGAGTTAATTTACAGATTTAAGTATTTGATTTTATAAAATCCCTGGCGTCAAACAAAATGCAATGTAATAATAATAGAACTAATTACAGAACTGTAGAAAAAATTGAAATGAGCATTTATAAAGGAAAAACGTTCATTTAGATTAATAAAATATGGTATAGTAGACTAAAAAGTTTAATATATTCAGAAAAACTATTATTTTTGCGTCACATTATAAAAAGCGTATTTTAAAACAGATAAATTGAAAAGCAATAATTCAAAGTTTGGCAGGATCGCCATAAAGATAGGAAGTAATGTAATAACCACTTGTGATGGTTCCCTGAATACGGGAAGAATGCTTCGGCTTGTGGAGCAGATTGCGATACTGATCAAGCAGGGACATGAAGTTATCCTGATCTCATCTGGTGCAGTCGCAGCAGGACGTACCGATATTACTCCGTCAAGGAAAACCAGTCTGATCTCTTCGAAACAGATATGGGCCGCAATTGGACAGGTAAAACTTATGTCGAATTACCAGTTTTTGTTCAGTAAATATGGTATTGGGGCAGGACAGGTACTGGCTGCAAAAGATAGTTTCAGGGACCGGTTCCATTATCTGAACATGAAAAACTGTATCTCCGCGATGCTGGAGAACAATGTACTTCCGATTTTAAACGAGAACGACACTATATCCATAAACGAACTGATGTTTACCGATAATGATGAACTCTCGGGAATGATATCATCAATGATGGATTGCGGGACGCTGATCATTCTGTCAAATGTAGACGGTATTTATACCGGTCCTCCCGGCCGGCCGGGATCAGAGCTCCTGAAAAGAATAGATGGAGGTGTGCATGACGTGGATAAATACATTTCAGCATCGAAGTCCGAATTTGGAAGAGGAGGTATGCTTACAAAATATTCTATAGCCAGGGGAATAGCAAAAGAAGGTATTAATGTTTACATCGCAAACGGGATGCGTGATTCAGTGATCAACGATATAATTAACGAAAAAGATGTTCCATGTACCCATATTGTTGCTTCTGCAAAAAGGAAAAACGGTGTTAAAAAATGGCTTTCTCATTCTGATACTTTTGCCAAAGGTGTAGTTTATGTGAATGACGGAGCCAGAGATGCACTTCTTTCCGGGAGGGCCAGCCTGCTTATGATCGGGATTTCCAGAATTGAGGGCTTTTTTAAAAAAGGTGATATTGTAAGGATCTTTGACGATAGTGGGAATCAGATTGGTCTTGGGAAATCCGGTTACGACTCAAAGAAAGCTGAAACATCTCTGGGCCAGAAGCTTGGGAAACCGCTGGTGCATTATGATTACCTGTTAATAAATAGTAAGGAATAAACAGACAAAATGGAGTGTCTGACCATATTTAAAAACGCATCTAAAGCCCGGCAGGAACTTGCCCTTATCGATGATGCAGTTATAAGCCGGATGCTTCTGCTTCTTGCCGATGAAGCAGAAATGCGGATGCCATATATACTCACGGAGAATGAAAAAGACCTGGCACTCATGCAGAAATCTGATCCCCGTTATGACCGGCTTCTGCTTACAAATGAACGTATTAAAAACATCTCTGCAGATATCCGCAAAGTTGCCGGGCTCACTTCCCCTGCCGGAAAGGTACTTTCAGAATATATTAAACCAAATGGCCTGGTTATAAGCAGGGTAACCGTTCCTTTCGGAGTGATTGGAGTAATTTATGAAGCACGTCCGAATGTCACTTTTGATGTTTTCTCTCTCTGTGTGAAATCGGGCAATGCAACCATCCTTAAGGGCGGTTCAGATGCAATAAACTCAAATACCGCTATAACGGGTATTATTAAAAAAGTGCTGAGCCAGTCCGGCGTTAATGAAAATGCAATCACTCTCATGCCTCCGGGAAGAGAACAGACTTCACAGCTTCTCAGAGCCCGGGGATACGTCGATTTGCTTATTCCCCGCGGAAGTCAGGAATTAATTGATTATGTCAGGGAAAATGCATCGGTTCCGGTTATTGAAACCGGGGCAGGAATCTGTCATACGTACTTTGACGAATCAGGCGATCTGGGAAAGGGGAAGGAAATAGTGAAAAATGCAAAAACAAGAAGAGTGAGCGTCTGTAATGCACTCGACTGCCTGATAATTCACGAAAGCCGCCTGGGTGACCTTTTCCCTCTTTTGGAACCATGTGCTGAATTAAAGGTTGTTATTTATGCTGATGAAAAAGCATATGCTGCGCTCGACGGAAATTATCCTCAGGATCTTCTCTGCAAGGCAACGCCTGAATCTTTTGGCACGGAGTTTTTATCCTGCAGAATGGCGGTCAGAACTGTAACTTCTTTTTCGGAAGCACTTGAGCATATTGCAGAATTTGGCTCCAAACACAGTGAAGCTATTATTTCGGAAGATCCTTCGAGACTCGAAGATTTTTGCAGGCAGGTGGATGCCTCTGCTGTTTACACAAATGCTTCGACCGCATTTACTGATGGTTCTGAGTTTGGTCTTGGCTCCGAAATTGGAATATCAACACAGAAGCTTCATGCAAGGGGACCGATGGCACTCGAAGCTCTGACTACGTATAAATGGATAATTAAAGGCAATGGTCAGGTAAGGCCCTGATCATAAGAATCAGATATCATATCGAACATGGATCATAAGGATGAAATGACAGGGAGGTTTTATAACGAATTACCGGCTAGAATTTCGGCCGTCAGGGATATTCTCAGGCGTCCGCTTACTCTTACCGAAAAAATTCTCTGCAGCCATATGAATGATAGAATGGGCCTTGCATCAGGATATGTCAGGGGAGCAGATTATGATGATTTTACTCCTGACAGGATTGCGATGCAGGATGCAACCGCACAGATGGCACTTCTTCAGTTCATGCTGGCAGGTAAAGGATCATCGCTTATTCCGGGCTCAGTGCATTGCGATCATCTTATTGTTGCAAGAAAAGGAGCTGAGGAAGATCTTAAGGAAGCTCTTGATACAAACGGGGAAATATATGATTTCCTGCGGTCCGTTTCAGAGAAATACAACATTGATTTCTGGGAGCCTGGTTCAGGTATAATTCATCAGATTGTACTTGAAAACTATGCTTTTCCCGGAGGGATGATAATAGGCACGGATTCACATACACCTTCTGCAGGAGGACTCGGGATGATAGCCATAGGTGCCGGAGGTGCCGACGCTGTGGATGTGATGACAGGAATGCCATGGGAACTGAGATGGCCTGAGATCATCGGGGTTAAGCTTTCAGGCAGGTTAAGCGGGTGGGTTTCACCAAAAGATGTTATCCTGAAGCTGACAGGAATACTTACGGTCAAAGGTGGCACAGGAGCAGTGATAGAATATTTTGGCGAGGGTTGCAGAACTCTTTCTGCTACCGGGAAAGCCACTATCTGTAACATGGGTGCTGAAACCGGGGCAACTTGTTCAATTTTCGGATATGATAATTCAATGAAAGAGTACCTGAATGCAACAGGTAGAAATGATATTGCAGAATTTGCTTCAAGGGTGAAGATACATCTGAATGCAGATCCAGAAGTATGGGAAAATCCTGCAAAATATTTTGATCAGGTTATTGAAATAGATCTTTCCGTTCTGGAACCATCGGTTAACGGTCCTTTCTCTCCGGATAACTCAACTTTAATGTCAAAAATGAAGGAGTCAGTTTGGAAAAATAACTGGCCTGATGATATATCAGCAGGGCTGATAGGATCGTGCACTAATTCTTCATATGAGGATCTTTCACGGGCTGCCTCAATAATAAAATTTGCGATTGAAAATAATATTCCTGTAACAGCCGGACTAAAGATCTCCCCCGGCTCGGAGCTGATACGGATAGTCGCCGAAAGAGATGGCCTGCTTGATGTTTTCAGGAAAGCGGGAGCGGAGATCTTCGCGAATGCATGCGGTCCGTGTATTGGGCAATGGGAAAGAGATGGATCAACAGAAAAGCCTGTCAATACTATCGTTCACTCATTCAACAGGAATTTTTCAAAGCGTGCTGACGGGAATCCGAACACTCATGCCTTTGTAGCCTCTCCTGAGATCGTTGCTGCCCTGACAGTTGCCGGAAAACTCTCTTTTAATCCTCTCACAGATAAGCTTATCGATGCTGATGGAAAGAAAAAAATGTTCCCGGAACCGCATGGAGATCAGCTTCCCCCTGAAGGATTTCCTGCAAGGCAGATGAAAAAGAAGCCTTCTGATGAGAGATCAAAACGTGAAATCCGGATTGATCCCAACTCAGACAGACTGCAGGTACTGGCTCCATTCCCTGAATGGGACGGAAAAGATCCTGACAGGCTGCCCCTCCTTATAAAGGTCTCTGGCAAATGCACGACCGATCACATTTCAATGGCCGGGAAATGGCTTAAATACAGGGGTCATCTTGAAAATATCTCTGCAAATTATATGTCGGGAGCCATCAACTTTTTCAATGGATTATCCGACAGCATCCTGAACCAGCTCACAGGAAAATATGATACCGTTCATGCAGTTGCAGAATCTTATAAGGAGAAAGGACTTGGCTCAATAGTTGCCGGGGAGGAAAATTTTGGTGAAGGTTCCTCACGCGAACATGCCGCCATGGAACCGAGATACCTTAATGTTAAAGCTGTTATTGTAAAATCCTTTGCCCGTATCCATGAGACAAACCTCAAGAAGCAAGGTGTTCTTACCCTCACATTTTCGGAAAAGGATGACTACAACAAAATCAGGGAAAATGATAGAATTGACATAACAGGTCTGCAACAGTTTGAATCCGGGAGACAACTTAAAGTTATTCTCAAACACTCTGACGGAACGCAGGAAAAATTTTCTGTAAATCATTCCTATAATGATTCACAGATAAAATGGTTCAAGGCAGGAGGAGCTCTTAACCTTATAAGAAAAGGAAATAAGCATGGGTAATTAATCAATATATCATTTAAATCATGGTGTGACTTAGTGCCCTGGTGCCTTGGTGGCATTTTTTCTGCCACAAAGACACCAGGACACCAGGATTCACCAAGGTCAATAAAAAATGAGATGGCTGAAATAATAAGATTTAAAAATGGGATATTAAGTGTCCCTGATAATCCAATAATCCCTTTTATCGAGGGTGACGGGACGGGTCCGGATATATGGAAAGCAGCTGTCAGGGTTTTTGATTCTGCAATTCTAAAAGCTTATTCCGGGAAGAAAAAAATCGTCTGGAAAGAGGTGTTTGCCGGAGAAAAGGCATTTAATGCGACCGGCAACTGGATGCCGGCTGAAACCCTTGATTCATTCAGAGAACATCTTGTGGGAATAAAAGGTCCGCTTACAACACCGGTGGGTGAGGGTATGCGATCGCTTAATGTCGCTCTTCGCCAGGAACTTGATCTTTATGTGTGCTACAGACCGATAAGATATTTTAAGGGAGTGCCCAGCCCCGTCAGGAAACCTGAACTGGTCGATATGCACATTTTCAGAGAAAACACCGAAGATATTTATGCCGGCATCGAGTATATGTTCGGAAGTCCTGAAGCAGGAAAGCTGAAGAGATTCCTTATTGATGAAATGGACGTAAGAAAAATAAGGTTTCCTGAAACTTCCTCATTTGGCATAAAGCCGGTTTCTCTCAAAGGAACTGAAAGACTTGTCAGACAGGCTATAAAATTTGCAATTGAGAAAAAGCTTCCTTCCGTGACGCTGGTACATAAAGGAAACATCATGAAATATACCGAGGGAGCGTTTATGAAATGGGGCTATGCCCTTGCCGAAAGGGAATTCGGAATCAGTGTTTTCACATGGGAGCAACATAAACGAATTGCTGATTTCAAAGGATTTGCAGAAGCTGACAAGGTTCTTGAACAGGCTCAGCATTCCGGGAAAGTGATAATCAAGGATGTAATTGCAGATGCTTTCCTTCAGCAGATACTTACACGGCCTGCCGAATATTCCGTGATAGCAACACTGAACCTGAACGGAGATTATATTTCAGATGCTTTGGCTGCAATAGTCGGCGGAATAGGAATCGCTCCCGGAGCCAACATCAATTTCGACACAGGCCATGCAATTTTTGAAGCAACACATGGCACAGCCCCGAAATATGCCGGTCTTGATAAAGCAAATCCGGGCTCAGTCATCCTTTCCGGAGCACTTATGCTTGAATATATGGGATGGCCGGAAGCAGCGAAGATTATTTACGGAAGTCTCGAAAAGACTATAATAGAAAAGAAAGTAACATACGATTTCCATCGCCTGATGGAAGGTGCAGAGCTCATGTCCACTTCAGGCTTTGGTGATGCAATAATAAAAAATATGTAAATGACCATGAAAACTATTGTTAAAGATGTAGATAAGGATTTCTTCATAAAGCTTGAGGATTCCGTAAGGGATGCCTGCAGAATCGATAATGAGCTGTTTGAAAAATATGAAGTAAAGAGAGGTCTGAGAAATAACGACCGCACCGGGGTTCTCGTCGGACTGACGAACATAGGAGATGTTGTAGGCTATGAGAAAGAGAATGGGAAAGTGGTCGCAATTCCTGGTAGACTGATGTACAGGGGTATAGACATAGAAGATATTACTCACGGTTTCCAGAAAGAGGGCAGGCATGGTTTTGATGAAACGGTTTTTCTGCTTCTCACCGGTAAGCTGCCTGAAAAAGATGAGCTCGAAGAGTTCACTTCCTATCTGGCATCGCTAAGAAGCCTTCCGGATAGTTTCACAAAGGACATGATCCTTTCGATGAAAGGGAAAGATGTTCTGAACATGCTTGCCCGCTCTGTCCTGGGATTATATATTCTTGATGAAAAACCGGATGATATTTCCCTTGATAATATGGTAAAGCAATCATTGAATATCATCGCCAAATTCCCTTCAATAATTGCATATTCATACCAGGCGCTGAGGCATGCATACCAGGGTAAGACTCTGTCGATCCGTCACCCCCAGGAAAATCTTACAACAGCTGAGAATTTCCTTCATCTGATAAAGGGAGAAGGTTCATATTCACACCTTCAGGCAGATATGGTCGACCTGGCTCTTGTCCTTCATGCTGAGCACGGAGGAGGGAATAATTCAACATTTACAATGAGGGTAACCAGCTCTACCGAAACCGATATCTATTCGGCAACAACTTCCGCTATTGGTTCACTTAAGGGTCCACTGCACGGAGGAGCAAACCTGAAGGTGCTTGATATGATGGAAAACATAAAAAAGAATGTCAGTAACTGGAAGGACGAGGAAGAAGTTGAAAAATATCTGCTGAAGATTCTTAAGAAGGAGACATATGACCGTACCGGGATAATCTACGGTATAGGTCATGCTGTCTACACTGTTTCCGATCCCAGGGCAATACTGCTCAAGGAGAAAGCCAGGGATCTTGCTGCAGAATCCGGACGGAGCGATGAATATGAACTCTACTCTGTAGTTGAACGCCTTACCCCGGAAGTGTTCCGGAAATTCAAAGGAGAACAATCAGCAAAAGTTGTCTGTATCAACGTGGATTTCTATTCGGGCTTTGTTTATTCATGTATCGGAGTACCCAAAGAACTATATACTCCATTATTTGCCATGGCGCGCATATCGGGATGGTGTGCCCACCGGATCGAAGAGCTTACATTCCAGGCAAAACGGATCATAAGGCCGGCATTCAAGAATGTTTACGGCAGGCAGACATATGTGCCGCTGGGAGCGCGATAACTATTCCTTCTTTGATTCTAATATACCTTGTCTGAAGAGAAAAACTGCTGCCACTCCGAAAACAACAATAACTATTGTTCTCCAATCAAGGCTCTTGATAAGGAAAAATACGGCAACAATAAGACATAAAAGGCTCAGCAGGTACCAGACCAATGCTCTTACACTCATTTAAAAAATGTTTAATTGATTAATAGTTTTCTTCCCTTATCTGCATGAATGATTTCGGATGCAGGCATGCGGGACATGTCTCAAGAGCTTTTTCTGACTCATATACATATCCGCAGTTAATGCATTTCCACCATACTTTTCCGTTCTTCATAAAGACTTTGTCTTCGGACACATTCTGCAGGAGCTTCAGGTACCTGCGTTCATGTTCTGCCTCGACTTTAGAAATCATTTTATAGGCTGTTGCAACCTCAAGGAATCCTTCAGCTTTTGCCACTTCCGCAAAATGAGGATAAAGATCTGTCCATTCCTCATGTTCTCCTTCTGCTGCTGCTTTCAGATTTTCCTTTGTGGTTCCTATTTTTCCTGCCGGATAAGCGGCTTTTATTTCCACGGCACCGCCTTCAAGGAATTTGAAAAATCTCTTTGCATGCTCTTTTTCCTGGAGTGATGTTTCCTGGAAGATATTGGCGATCTGCTCAAAACCCTCTTTTTTTGCAGCGCTCGCAAAAAACTCATAACGATTGCGGGCCTGAGATTCCCCTGCGAATGATTTTAACAGATTCTGTTCTGTCTGTGTTCCTTTAAGTGAATTTGGCATAGTAATAAAGTTATTAGTTAGACTTCAATAAAATCAGATTTTTCACAACCGCAGACCGGACATACCCAGTTGTCAGGAAGTTCTGAAAATTTAACATTCTCTTTTTCTTCTTCATAGATATAGCCGCAGCTGGCACATCGGTACTTTTTAAAATTACCGGAAGCCTTAACTGCTTCCAGCTTTGACTTATCGATATAAGTTGGAGCATTTTTTGGTGCAATTCCTTTTTTAACCTGCCTGTAATACAGATATGTAAGAGGTTCTTTGGCACTATCAAGAAGAGACGCTTGAACCAGATCTCCCACAAACATCAGATGTGTTCCGACATCAAATGTTTGTCCCACCTTGCATTCAAGAAATGCTATTGAAGCATTCAGAACTATTGGAACACCAGTTTCTCCGTATCGCAGCAACATACCTTCCATTTTGTCAAGATCCCTTCCGCTTTTAAAGCCAAAGCGCCCCATTAAATCCGAGGCCGTCTCTTTCTCGAGGATCGAAACAGAAAACACCCCTGATTTTTCGATAATTCCTGCAGTGAAATTGTTCTTGTTGCAGCATACCGCAAACTGCGGCGGATCGGCGGTTACCTGGAACACGGTATTTGAGATGAAGCCGTTGCCACGCTTCCTGTCTCCTGAACTGACAATGAACAAACCATAGGTTATCCTAAAGTGTGCCTCAATATCTATCATCCCTGATTTTTTTTATAACGCAAAATACAATTTTTTTAGAATGAATAGTTTAATTTATGACATTTTTACGGACACTTAATAAGGAAACAATTTCTAAATTTGAGGAAAGACTAACCAAATAAATAAGTCCTGAAGAAAAATTTTATCATTTCACTTGTTTTTATTCTTGCACTTTCCGGGTGTGCAGTGGAAAAGAACCTGACAATTCCTGAAAATGCACTTCATAATTACCTGATAAGCAAAAACAAAGCCTTTTCGTGGGAAATCAAGGAAAGATTCAATACAGAAGGATTGGATGTTGCCGTGCTGAGGCTGACATCACAGGTATGGAGGGATCATGAATGGATTCACCAGCTTACAATAATTTCACCGTCAGAAATTAATACCGATGGAGCACTGCTTTTCATTAACGGAGGAAGCCTACAGGAAGGCGAACCAAAATGGAAAGGTAAAGATGACGGTTTGTTTAAAATGATGGCTTCAATAGCGTCGGGGAACAAGGCTGTAGTAGCGATAATTGCACAGATCCCAAACCAGCCTCTCTATGATAATCTTACTGAGGATGCCCTGATCTCATTCACACTTCACAACTTCAGGAACGACAGGGACTTCACATGGCCGCTTCTATTCCCGATGACAAAAAGCGCTGTCGGCGCAATGGATGCCGTTCAGCAATATGCCAGGAAAGAGCTGAATAGAAAAGTAAGCCGTTTTGTTGTCTCAGGAGCGTCTAAGCGCGGATGGACCACCTGGCTCACGGGTTCACAGGATCCCAGGGTTGTCGCTATTGCTCCCATGGTGATAGATGTCCTTAACATGCCTGTAAATATCGATTATCAGAAAAAAGTCTGGGGCGATTACAGCATAGAGATCGAAGATTATGTGAAGCTGGGATTGGCGCAGGAACTGAGCTCTCCGTCCGGAAAAGATCTGGCAACTATGATAGATCCTTATTCATACCGAAAGAACCTTACGATGCCGAAGCTGATCATCATGGGGACCAATGATGAATACTGGCCTGCCGATGCGATTAAAAACTATTTTTACGATATCCCCGGAGAGAATTACATACATTATGAACCAAATGTCGGGCATGAGATGGGCGACGGACAGGGTGTCATGAAGGCCTTAAATGCATTTTTCAATTCAGTCATTTACAATAAGCCTCAGAGTTTATGCGAATGGCAGGTATCTTCGGATACTTCCGGCACTTTGCTGACTGTAAAGGCCTCTCCCGACCTTAAAAAAGCATCATTGTGGATTTGTGATTCACCCGATCAGGATTTCAGGAACGATAAATACTCCGGGAAAGAAATTCAATATCAGAATCCTTCGGAAATAAAGGTTAAAGTACTTTATCCAACAAGAGGTTTTCGTGCATTTTACATAGAGCTTACCTATCCGGATCCGTTCGGGGGAGCTTATTCAAAAACCACAAGGATGTTTGTGGCTGACGATGACGAGCTATTCCTGAAATAAATCCTACTCCTCTTCTTTCTTCAACACCTCCGGAGTTGAGAGTGGTCCCACTATCAGAAACCATGGATGTGACCATGGTTATCGGACTTTCAGCCCTCCGGGCTGGTAATCATGTAAGACGATTAGTAATAAGATTCAGTTGTAACACTACAGGCTTTAATTGAAGTGTACAAAGCCGGAGGCTTTTAAGTCTAATATCCACGGTAGCATCCGTGGTAATATCAGAATAAGCTTTATAAACCCCGAAGTGGGTTGAAGAAATAAATACTGATGTATTTCAAGAGCATAGCCTTCCCTTTGAAGGAGACAAGAAGAGGGATCATTTAAAAATAGATTTCCAGTTCCTGAACAGGATTCCGATAGTTGTAAACGTTGATATGATAAAAACCCCGATTACAATCATCGAAATTCCGGCAATCCTCCATTCCAGTGACAAGTCCTGTTCATTATGAGCAATATCCGATAATGCCAGGTACAGAAAGATCATTGCCAGGATTGCTAATCCCCCCAGAACCAAAGTGATCGTTATCGAAATTTTCAGATTCTTCATAGGCTCAAAATTTTACCAGCCGAACCTGGGATTTACAGCATTATTATATATTGAACCAAATGTATATGAAAAACCAAAATATCCATAATAGTTGTACTTGGTCTGAGTCATTTTATTCCTGGTGAAAATGTCGAAATCAGAGACTCCTCCCTTGGGAAGTGATAACTGGTCGTTAACAATCGATGCCGAACCTGAAAAATCAACCATCAATCCCTTGAAAAGGCGGACTGAAAAATAAATATTGGCGCTGAGATTGTTTTTGGACCAGTCGTAAAAGTAATTCCTCCACTGTAAAGTAAAATCAAATGACCCCCATTTCTGGATAACTTCCCACGATGCTGATAATTCATGTAATCCGAGATGCTGTGTGAGCTTATTGTAAATCGTTGTGTCTGCATAATCGTTAAAGCAGTATCCTATCATATACATTATCCGAAACTGTCTCCTTGTTGATTCTGAATAGGGATAAATATCATATTCAATAGCAGGCATAACCCTGTATTGAAAATCATAATGACCGTAACTCGATCTGCTTGCACCGGTTGTTAAACCTCCCGACCAGTGATCAGTAAGCGATTTTGCATAATAAATATAAGCACTTTGGGAATTTGAATAGCCGTAATGATAAGTACTGTCTGTCGTCTGGTATTTATCCTTCGACCATGAATAATTGAAATAAGTATGAAATTTGGATTTTTCCGTGACCCTGTTCACAGAGGCACTCCCGTAAAGACTGGTTGATTTATAGCTTCTTTCCCCACTCAGATTTCCTGATATCCTGGTGCGGAAAACCCAGTTATCCCATTTATCTGTCTCAACAGTCTCTTTTATCGGTTGTGTGAATCTGATATCAAAAAACTGAGACAATGGGGTTTTTAAAACATATCTCATGAAAGCCATTTTCAGAATTTTAACTGCCTTATTTCTTAATACATCATCTGTATCGTCAGGTGATGCAGTGATTATAAGGGTGTCGTTCATGCCTGCATATTTCTGCTGACCTACCATGAAAACAGTTATTGATGCTCCTCCGGATCCAGTCTCTTCCCATGAGGTAATTATGTAGACATCAGCTTCCTTCAGATCTCGGACATAATTGATGAACTGAATCTCTTTCCTGATATAACTGTCAGCATCGGGGAAATAAACATTGAGGGCGTCCTTACGGATGGTGTCTGATTCGGCAACAGTTTCCTGTGAAAATGCACTGATCGATAAAAATGCCAGTGCCAGCATTGAAAACAGTTTTTTCATGGAACTCAGGTTGGTTGGTAAAAAACGATAACGAAGGTAGACAATGGATTATTACAAGTCAATTTTATTTTTAGCATTGACATTCAATATATTAAAGTATGAAAAGGTCTTATAATGGGGTTATTCGCCTATTGAAATTGATATCCCTCCTCCGCCTGAGTTACCGAACCTTGGATTAACCACATTATTGTAAATTGAACCAAATGTGTAAGTGAATCCGAAGCTGGTGAAATACTCAAATTGTGTGGCAAGCTCTTTTCTTCGAAGGAGTATCTCATCTACAGATAAATTCTGTTTGACCAGACCTAGCTGATCGTGTACCATTGCAGCGCTTCCGACGAACGATACTGAAAGCCCCTTGAATATTCTTAGTTCAAGAACTCCTGTGGCAGACAGATTATTCTTTGACCAGTCGTGGAAATAATTGCTCCATCCGAGAATAAAATTGATATTGCCCCACTTTTGAACCACTGCATAGGATGCTGACAGAGAATGGCTCCAGAGGTGTTCCTTCAATTTGTTATATATGGTTGTGTCCGTATAATTTGAATAGGTGTAGCCTGCTTTATAAAGAATCCTTAACTGACGTCTTGTGGACTCTGAATATGGGTACAGGTCATATTCAATTCCCGGCATAAGAGATAACCTGAAATCTTCATTTCTGAATGAGGATGATCCGATATAATATGAACCACCTGCAGACCAGTGATCATTGATACTTTTAACTATCAGCCCATCAAAGGATTTTGACGCGTTCAATCCGGTAATTGTTGAATCAGGCATAATAAAATTTTCTCCATTCTGACTCAGCCCTGCACTGAGGTTTATTTTTAAATCTTCAGTAATTCTGTTAGCTGAAAGATCTCCTGAAAGGTAATAATCATTATAAGTCTTGGTGGCCTGCATAAATCCATAAACAGATGCCTTAAAGACCCAGCTGTTCCATTTATCTGTTGAGATTGTTTCCTTTAAAGGCTCGGTGAAGGATATTTTCATGTACTTCGAAAGGGGTGTTTTAGCCACATATCTCATAAGTCCCATTTTCAGCGTACTTACCTCTTGTTGTCTTGTTACTTCATTAGTTTCGTCGGGAGCAGCAGTAAAACTCAAGGTGTCGGCCATTCCTGCATGTTCATTCTGGCCAACAAAGAAATAGGTATACTCTTTCCCACCTGAACCGGTATTCTGACTGGTTGAAATAATATAAACGCCGGCATCTTTTATATCTCTGACATAATTAACATATGGGATCTCTTTTCTGATGAAATCAGTGGATTCCATAAAAACATTCACGGCATCCTTCCTCAGTGTATCCGGCGTGGGTGCTGTTCCCTGGGAAAATAATGGGATTACAACTAATGCAAATGAAATTAAGAAAATTGTTCTTTTCATGGTTGGCTATTTAGGGTAAATTTAAAACGGTACCGAAAATAGGCAATTAATTAAATCTTTAGTTATAAATATTAAGGTTTAACATATTATTAACCTTTAAAAATAAAGCCGGTGCTGTGGAAGCAGCACCGGCCGGAATGAAAATATAAGGAATGAAAAACCAGGAAGCTATCTTATATCCTGACCGGATTCAATATAATCGGGTCCGTCCTCAGTCATTTTCCAGTACCTGTTAACAGGATCATCTACGAAATCATGGTCACTGTATGAGTGAAAGAGCCTTTCCATGGTCTTATCCATGTAAATTACAGTACCCTCAGGCACATATACCTTTACAGTGACATAATCGAACGACCATTTTGTACCTGAAGGTATTGTAAAGAACTCATCGAGATAGAGTGACCTATCAGTTATCCTCGAGTTGTAAAGCAGTCTCTCGCATTTTCTCTCGGCATCCAGTCTGCTTCTTCCTGCGGAGCTTTTTCTTACCTCATAGCTGGTCCTGTTATCTTCAGAAGTTTCGATAGCAAGGCTGGTACGGAAATATATCTCCTTCTTCTCATCATTAATATAAAAGACATCTGATTCCTCATCAGGCAGCACAATTTCCTTATCAACTTTAATATCATCTATCTTGACCCCAGATCTTATATAAAGAGTATCCGGTGTTTCACTGAAATATTCCTGGTGTGCTATCCTGCCCTTCTCGGCAAAACCGATGCCTTCATTGAAAAGCATGATGGAGAGGGCTGCAGCGCTCATTACCCATAATACCAGGGCCGCAAGCCAGATATATCCGTCACGTGCCCTGAACCAGAAAATCATTCGTACTCCGGCATAAATCAGTGCAAGAAGTGGAATTACGACAACCATTGCGATCATTGCCTTCACCCATAGAACAAGATTGGGGGAAATTATATAGTTCAGGAAATCTGGCAGATAGCTGATGCTGACTCCAACTGCATTGGTTGAAAATGCACCGGGATAGTGAAATAAAGTAACCATCACAAATGTCAGCAGAGCGAGGAACCCAAAGACAACAAGACAGACGCCAAGAAATATCAGAAAAATCCTCAATATAACGAACAGTACTTTTCCGAGAGCCTTGAAGACGGCATCAAAGGCATTGCCCACCTTGTCACCGGTTGTGTTGAATGACTGACCGGGCTTTGCAAGATTCTGCATACTTCCATACATCTCCTTCTTCTGTGCATCACCTTCTGCTGAAGGAAGTGCAAGCCAGAGAGCAAGATATATGAATAAACCTATTCCGAAAAAACAGGAAAAAATTACAAACAGTATCCTTATCCAGACCGGATCTGTGTTGATATATGCACCTAATCCGCCGCACACGCCTCCTATTATCCTGTTTTCAGGATTACGGAACAATTTCTTCCTGGAACCTTGCTGCCGGTATTGATTATTCTGTATTTCCGTTTCTGCACCTGGCTGATCAAAGTCTTCAGGCTTCCCTATTATTCTGATCATATCGACCACATTTTCAGTGGTGATAATTCCTGCAGTACCCTTCTGTGACTGGAAAATTTCTGCTATTCTTGTTTCAATGTCTTCAATTGTCTCATTTCCTCCCGGTGTATTTCTGAACTTCATATCGATTGAATGAAGATAGTTGCGAAGCATTTTATACGCCTCCTCATCAATCTGAAAAAGAGTTCCGCCGAGATTAATATTTATTGTTTTATCCATCGTCGTAAGTTTTAGAGGTTGATAAATAATTATCTCGTGCGTATAAGGTTTACTGATTCAACCAGCTCGTTCCAGGAATTGTCGAGGTCAGTTAAATATTCCCTTCCTTCACTGGTGAGCTCATAATACTTACGGGGCGGACCCTGTTGCGATTCCTCCCAGCGGTAGCTGAGAAGACCGGCATTCTTCTGTCTTGTGAGCAGAGGGTAAAGTGTTCCTTCGACCACGATCACCTTTGCTTCCTTTAGTTCCTTTATGATATCGCTTGCATAACAGGAGCTCCTTGACAATACCGAAAGAATACAGTATTCCAGGATTCCCTTGCGCATCTGTGCTTTTGTGTTTTCCAGATCCATGATAATAAGTTTTAAGTTTTACATGCAGTCATCAGCCTTCCTGGTCTGCTTCCTACAGGTTCATGTTTTTTCTTACACTATCAAATTCCTTTTTTACCGCTTCAGTGATGTTATGGATATTGACCGGCTCACCTTTCATCTCTATCTTCTGAGCTGTTGTTTTTGCTTCAGGAAGAACTATATATAATATGAGGTATATCAGGACACCGATTCCGCCCATCATTGCAAGGATGAAGAAGATAACTCTTACAATCCAGGGTTCAATATTCCAATAGGAGCCCATGCCTGCACAAACACCCCCTATGATCCGGTGTTCAGGATCTCGATATATCCTGTGATAGCCCTGTGAGGCAAATTTGTCGCGGACTGAAGTACCTTCCTCATTTGAAAGATCCTCAGGCGTTCCCAGGATAGATATTGCATGATGTACATCATCCATGCTTATAACCTGCTTATAGGTCGTAAGCCGTGAGCGGAATATCTCCGCCATGCGCGACTCGATATCAGAAAGGATCTCTGATGAACTCTCTTCTGTGGCAAAATGGATCTCAAGGTTCTTCAGGTACCTTTTCAGTTCTGAATAAGCATCCTCATCAATGTTGAAGGACCATCCCCCGATATTAATACTGACTGTAATCTTCATGGTGCTTTTAAAATTTTACTACTATACAATACAAGTAACATTACAATACAAAGATATATAGAAATATTAATACCATGCAATACATAGTAGTAATATAATAAGGGTATTGAGTAAAATATTTTATATATATAAGATAATCAAATAGATATCATGATTAATAATGTTTAATAAGATAAGTTAGAAATTAAACAAACAAAAAAGATGCCGGAGGCATCAAAGTCTAATATCCATGGTTTCATCCATGGTATCTGCTTAAGTCATCTGACAACACCAGAGGTGTTGAAGAATTTCAGATTCACAACTTCAATCCTCTCAGGGGTTGATAAATTTTATATCGATCTGCCCCGGATGTAACCGGGATTATTTGACTTAAAAGCGTCCGGCTTTTACGGGTAATCTAAAATCCCTACCTTTATCCAAACAAACCTTTTATGACGAAATACAAATGGGGCATCCTGGCACCGGGGAAAATGTCGGCAAAATTCACAAAGGGAATAAAAATCCTTGAGAATTCTGAATTATATGCTGTCGGATCCCGTGACAATGAGCGGGCGAAGAAGTTTGCTTCAGAATTCGGCTTCAGTAAATTTTATGGCAGCTATGAAGAACTTGCCAAGGATCCCGACGTACAGGTAGTCTATATAGCTTCACCTCATTCGTACCACAGGGAACACACATTGCTTTGCCTGAGAAACGGAAAGAATGTGATCTGTGAAAAGGCATTTGGTATCAATACCAGTGAAGTGGAAGAAATGATAAATGAGGCCCGGAAGCAGGATCTTTTTCTCATGGAAGCACTCTGGCCTCCGTTCCAGCCTTTTTATAAGAAAGCACTGCAGGTTATTGATTCGGGAATCCTGGGGAGGCCGCTTCACCTTCATGGGTATTTTTCATTTATCCCGCCATATGATCCGCTGGACCGTAAATTCAATCTTGACCTGGGAGGAGGTTCACTTTTGGATATTGGAATCTATCCGGTGATTGATGCACTTACTTTCCTCGGTGTTCCGGATGAAATTAAAGCGACAGCTATTTTCTCACCGACAGGATCAGAGGAATCTGTGAGTGTGATCTTCAGATATGCTGACGGCCGGATGGCCACTCTATATAGCTCCTTTAAAACCAGTATCGGAATAGGATGCGATATACTTTGCGAAAATGGAAATATGACTGTCTCAAGAGGCAGGGATATGAGCCAGAGAGTCGTCCTTAACCTCCATGGAAAGGAAAAGGAGGAATTCACTTTCAACCCTCCGGCAATGGGTTACCACTGGGAGGCCGAAGAGGTTATGCGCTGCCTGGACATGGGGTTGAAGGAAAGTACGATAGTGCCTCTTTCATTCAGTTCAGACCTTATAAGAACTCTGGACAGAATAAGAAAAGCTGCAGGAATTGTTTTTCCGGATGACAGATAACAGGTCAGACATAATAGCGGAAGGTGCTTTTTACAGGAAAAAGCTTTTTCTGAGCATCTTGATACCGGCAATCTTTGTGATGCTGATGTGGCTCGTTAAAGCTATTGAGGTCCTCTTTGAGATCGACCTTACAAACCTGGGCATCTATCCTCTCAAAACAGAAGGTTTGCCCGGGATACTTCTTTCCCCTTTCATCCATTCGGATCTGAAACATCTTTTCAATAATTCACTGCCTCTATTTCTGCTTTCAGTTGCACTTTTCTTCTTTTATTCTGAAGTGGCGCTCAAAGTCTTTTCCCTGACATACCTGCTTACAGGATTGCTTGTCTGGCTGGGAGGAAGAGAAGCATGGCATATAGGGGCAAGCGGACTTGTTTACGGGCTTGCATCCTTTCTCTTTTTCAGCGGGATCATTCGCAGGTATTTCCGGCTGATTGCCTTATCTCTTCTTATCGTTTTTCTGTATGGCGAAATGGTTTGGGGAATATTCCCGGGTGTATATGGTCAGAATATTTCATGGGAATCACATATGCTTGGAGTCTTCTCGGGAATTGTTCTGGCAATAATCTACAGAAAGGAGGGACCTCAGAACCCTGTTCAGGAGTGGGAGGAGGAAGGAGAGGAAGAAGAAGAATCCTCCTTCGCTGAAGCTTCGGAGGACAAAGGAGGGGGAGAAAGAAGATAAAAGACCAAAGTGAAGAGGCATAGATTCCCCTCCTGCTTTGCTCACCGAAGCATTTATGCGAAGGTGAGGGAGGGGCGAGGGGGTGGATAATTTTTCTTCTTATTAGAGATATTTATCTTACTTTGCACCTAATGGATCTATCCGTAATTATAGTGTGTTATAAAGGCTGGGATAGGCTTTCTGAATGTCTCGAAGCTCTGGATGCGTTTACTCTGACAAGCTTCAGCATGGAAGTTATTGCTGTCGACAATAACTCCGGAGATGGCAGGATAGATGATTTTGAATCAAAATTCAGCAGGTTCCGGTTTATTAAAAGCCTAATAAACGGGGGTTATGCTTATGGATGTAATCTCGGAGCTGCCATAGCTGCAGGTGATGTTTTAATGATGCTCAATCCTGATACTATTGTCAAAGAAGAGGCAATCGGGAAATTGCTGGAGCACGCACAGATGCATCCTGAATATTTCATAATTTCATGTCGTCAGATCGGTGAAAACGGAAAAGAGATCAAGGCTGCCGGCGAATTCCCGGGTATATCATCAGGAGGAATCACAAAAAGAAAATCTGAAAATTTTGTATCATTTCCCGATTGGGTTTCAGGTTCCCTGATGATGATAAGAAAGGAAACATTTCAAAATCTGAATGGTTTTGATGAGAGTTTCTGGATGTACTTAGAGGATGTTGATATATGCCTGAGGGCAAGGAATTCCGGAGGAGAAATAGCTTTCTATAATGATGCCGTGATTAAACACGTTCATGGAGGCAGCACAAGGATTAACCTTCAAACGACATCAATTACTAAAAGCGAAGTTCAGATTTCGAGGCATCTCTACATACATAAGCATTTAAGGGGATTAAAGAGAATAATTTATCAAACCCTGATAATTACCGATAATCTGGTAACCGGCATAATTACAGGTATTTCAGGATTGATACTTTTCTTTGTGCCAAAATTATTTGTCCGCCTGTTAATTCTGTTAAGGTTGATTGAATATTATGCAGGCTCCTTGTTCAGAAGGTCGTGGATGAGTCCCAGATCAGTAAAATTCAAAGTTGCGGACCGTCTTTAATTATTATTTATTTAGCTCCAAACCGTTGATAAAATATGATAGACCTGAAATTAAACCCCGATCCAGATTCCTTTTCTGATAAGCTGACGGAATTCTGGGATCTGTCCGGACGTAAAATAAATCTTATCGATAAGTATTATGATGAAACCAAGGGTTCACCTGTGTATACGATAGAGGGAAAGTATTCCACGAGGGGATGGACTGAATGGACACAGGGATTTCAGTACGGCTCGGCCGTGCTTCACTTTGATGCTACCGGCGATGAAAAGATCCTTCAGGGTGCAAAAAACAAGATCCTTGGAAAGATGGCTCCGCACATCAGTCATACCGGAGTACATGATCACGGGTTCAATAATATAAGCACATATGGAAATCTTTTACGGCTGATGAATGAGGGCAAAATGCAATTCAACGACTGGGAAAGGAATTATTATGAGCTTGCCCTGAAGATCTCAGGTGCCGTTCAGGCTTCCAGGTGGACAACCATAAAGAATGGTGGTTTCATTTATTCATTCAATGGGGCACACTCCCTGTTCGTGGACACTATAAGGTCGATCCGGTCATTAATAATAAGTCACAGGCTTGGCCATGTTCTTCAGGGTGAGGGGGATGTCAGGATAAGCCTGCTGGAGAGGGCAATGGAACATATCAAAGCAACTGCAGCATATTCTGTGTACTATGGTACGGGCAGGGATATTTATGATGTTCACGGCCGGACTGCGCATGAAAGCATTTTTAATGTTAAAGATGGCAGATTCCGGTGTCCGAATACACAACAGGGCTTTTCCGCATTTACAACATGGACGAGGGGTCTGGCCTGGGCAATGTGCGGATTTGCAGAACAGATTGAATGGATAGATTCAGCTGATGAAAAAGAGTTGGTTGCATATGGAGGGAAGGATCCCCTATTAAAAATGATGCTGAAAGCTGCGGAAGCCACAAGTGATTTTTACATCGATAATACACCTGTTGATGGCGTTCCTTACTGGGATACTGGGGCTCAGGGACTTGAAAAACTAGGAGATTATCTGGGAAAGCCTGCCGATCCTTTTAATGATTTTGAACCTGTAGACAGTTCAGCTGCAGCCATTGCTTCACAGGGATTGCTGCGTCTGGGACACTATTTAACCGGGAAAGGAAATGCAAAGGCAGGAGAAAAATACTGGCTTGCCGGATTGCGTGTTCTTGGAACCCTGCTGGACAAACCCTACCTGAGTACAGATGAAAACCATCAGGGACTTCTTCTGCACTCCGTTTATCACCGGCCAAGCGGATGGGATTATATTCCTTCAGGCAGCAAAATACCATATGGAGAATCAAGCATGTGGGGCGACTATCATATACGTGAAGTCTGCCTTTACATTCAGCGTATCATAAAGAAAGAAAACTATTATACATATTTCCATTATATAAAATGAGCATAGCCCCGTTAACAGACCTTTCACGTCTTTGTATCCATACGATAACCACCAAACCATGGAGCATTGAGGAGGCAGCAAAGAATTATTCTGCAGCAGGGGTGAAAGGCATCACTGTCTGGCGCGATACACTTGCCGGCAGGGACATAAAGAAAACAGGAGATATGCTTCGTCGGAGCGGCCTTAATATTGTTTCGCTCTGCCGGGGCGGTTTTTTCCCTTCAAAGGAACAATCAAAGAGGCAGGCAGCAATAGATGAAAACCGCAGGGCAATTGATGAAGCTTTTATGCTTGGAACCGGATTGATTGTCCTTGTCTGCGGAGCAGATCCCGCACAGCCGCTTGAAGATTCAAGGAAGCAGATATTTGACGGGATATCAGCAGTGCTGCCTGACGCAGAAGCTGCCGGAGTGAGGCTTGCCATAGAGCCTCTTCATCCGATGTATGCCGATACGCGTTCAGCCATTAACACAATAACGCAAGCCAATGATATGGCTGAAAAGCTGAATTCTCAATGGGTGGGAGTAGCGATTGATGTATATCATTTGTGGTGGGATCCACTGCTTGAAAAGGAAATAGAACGATGCGGCAAGCATAATCATTTACTGGCATTTCATATCTGCGACTGGAAGTCACCGACAGTTGATCTTCTTAACGACAGGGGCCTTATGGGCGAAGGATGCATTCCTTTGCGAAAAATAAGATCATGGGTGGAGGCAACCGGATTCAACGGATTCATTGAGGTGGAAATATTTTCGACTGAATACTGGAAGCAGGATCAGACTGCATTTTTAAAAAAAATAATTTCAGCATACAGGAATTACGCATAATATTTTAAAGATGAAAGAACATAAAGTCGGCATAATCATGAACGGAGTGACCGGACGCATGGGCACAAATCAGCATCTGCTAAGGTCAATTGTTGAAATAGTAAATCAGGGAGGCGTAAAGGCCGGTCCGGACGAAATAATAATGCCTGACCCCACTCTGGTCGGCCGTGATGAAATCAAGCTTAAAAAGCTATGCGATCTGACGGGGATTAAAAAGATGAGCACAAACCTTGATGAAGTCCTGAAAGATCCAGGGAACGCTATCTATTTTGATGCGCAAACCACAGGAAAAAGAGCAGAATCAGTCAGAAAGGCAATCAGGTCGGGGAAGCATATTTATTGCGAAAAGCCTGTAGCAAACAATACTGATGTTGCCTTGGAGCTCTATCAGTTGTGCAAAAAGTCCGGGCTGAAGAACGGAGTGGTACAGGACAAGCTCTGGCTTCCGGGAATTATCAAGCTTAAAAGACTTATTGATCAGGGATTCTTCGGCAAGATCCTATCAGTAAGAGGTGAGTTCGGTTACTGGGTATTCGAAGGAGATACAATTCCTGCACAGCGCCCATCGTGGAACTACCGCAAGGAAGATGACGGTGGCATAATAATCGATATGCTTTGCCACTGGAGGTATCTACTGGATAATGTTTTTGGCAAAGTAAAAGCAGTTTCCTGTCTTGGCGCAACTCACATCCCTGAGCGTTTCGATGAAAAGGGCGTTCGCTATAAATGCACTGCAGAAGATTCAGCCTATACGACCTTTGAACTTGAGAACGGCATTATTGCCCATTTCAATTCTTCGTGGGCAGTGAGGGTCAGGCGCGACGATCTGCTGACACTTCAGGTCGACGGAACAAAAGGCTCTGCAGTAGCCGGTTTACGTGAATGTTATATTCAGCATTACGGAAATACACCAAAACCCGTCTGGAATCCGGATATACCACAGTCGATTGATTTTTTCGGAGGGTGGTCGAAAGTGCCCGAGCAGGAACCATACGAAAATGCCTTCAAAGCACAATGGGAATTGTTCCTGAAGCATGTTGTTAATGATGAACCATTTCCATGGACCCTGTTCGAGGGAGCCAAAGGAGTTCAGCTAGCCGGGAAAGGGCTGGAAAGCTGGGCAAAGCGATGCTGGGTTGACCTGCCTGAATTATTGAAATGAACTGTTGGCCGTTTCATTCAAATTATTACCTTTATCGCCATATTTCCGGATAACCTGAACTGATAAAACTCTTTAAGGATGAACAACAAACCTGTAGCTGTTATTACAGGCGCGAGCAGGGGAATAGGCAGAGCGGTAGCTATTTCTCTGGCCAGTGAAGGGTTTGATATTGCAGCCATAGCCAGGTCAGTCGACAGCGAAGGAATGGGAATCCTTGCAACAGCGATCGAAAAAACAGGTGCTGAATTTTTCCCGATAGGCCTCGATATTTCCTGTACCGGCTGTCAGACCGAGGTAGTAGCCAATATCCTTGAAAGATACGGCAGGATAGATTTCCTCGTAAATAATGCCGGTGTAGCTCCCCTTCAGCGCAACGACCTTCTTGAGATGACAGAAGAAAGCTATGACCGTGTTATGAACATTAACCTTAAGGGACCGGTCTTCTTTGCCCAGAAAATTGCCAAAGAAATGTTATGGCTGAAGCAAACGATTAATAACTACAAGCCGGTAATAGTGTTTATCACTTCCATTTCAGCCTATATCACTTCGACCAACAGGGCGGAATACTGTGTTTCAAAGGCAGGCCTGAGCATGACATCATCTCTTTTTGCTGACCGTCTTGCAAGAGAGTGTGTACGAGTATACGAATTGCGTCCGGGAATCATCCAAACTGATATGACTGTAAAGGTTAAGGATAAATATGACAAGATGATCGCGGAGGGGCTGATCCCTCAGCAAAGATGGGGATTGCCTGAGGATATAGGGAAGGCTGTCGCTTCTATTGCGCGTGGTAATTTTGATTTCTCAACAGGAATGGTCTTCGAAATCAGCGGAGGGCTGAATATTCACAAACTATAAATAGTTAGATAACTGTCTAACAGGGTAATGACAGGTCTCAGACCTGTCTCTACCCTGTTACGATTGTTATCTTTTTGAACATAATCCTGCTTTCTCGTGTTTCTGTAGCTTAAACTAAAAACGGAAACAATGAGAAACACTTTATTACTTATCGCAATTACAATATTAGGATCCCTTACGGTATCCGCTCAGCAGAAACTCACAGCCGATACCGGAAAAGCCAATCTTCAGTGGCTGGGTGAAAAGGTTACAGGCCAGCATACAGGCACAATAAACCTGAAAGACGGATGGCTTACATGGAAAGACAACAGGATTGTATCAGGGGAATTCACGATAGACATGACAACAATTAAAGATGCCGACGCCAATGAAAGGCTTGAAGGACATCTTAAATCAGATGATTTCTTCGGTGTGGAAAAATACCCGGTTTCGAAGCTTGTTATAACCGGCAGTGAAAGTTTTGAAAAAGGAACTGCTATTGTAAAAGGCACCCTTACTATAAAAGGTGTGACGAATCCCATCGAATTCAAAGCTGCGAGCCAGAAGAAAGATGATGGAACATGGTTCTATGCAAATATTGTTGTTGACCGCTCGAAGTACAACATCCGCTATGGTTCAGGATCATTCTTCGACAACCTGGGCGATAAAGTCATTTATGATGAGTTCAAACTTAAAGTGAATATGCTGGTTAAATAAACCCACCGCTTACTTACCCTATTTTATATTTAACCCTAACCCTGGACTCCCGCTGAAGCGGAACAAGCTCTCCACATTATAAGTAAAGGGAAGAGATGGAGATGGGGTTAAGAAACACAATACACAGTTTTTCTACCATAATTTTGGAAAAGTCGCAAATCATAATAATCTTGTATTGACTAAAATAAGATTTTTATGAATAGCGGCCTTAATGTTGGTGATAGCAAGCAAAGATTTGTTTATCAGGGATTTCTGATCCCTTTTATTCTTGTTACAAGCCTCTTTTTCCTGTGGGGTTTTGCTCATGGTTGCATAGATGTTCTCAACAAACATTTCCAGGAACTGCTGAGTATGTCGAAAGCCAAATCGGCATTTATTCAGTTTGTATTTTATGGCGGTTACTTTCTTATGGCTCTGCCGGCCGGATTTCTGATGCAGAAAGTAGGATACAAAAAAGGTATTATTTTCGGTTTGCTTCTTTTTGCCGTCGGAGCTTTTCTTATGTTCCCGGCAACCCTGGTCCAGACTTTCGGAAGTTTCCTTCTTCCATTGTTTATAATCGCCTGCGGACTCACTTGTCTTGAAACGGCCGCAAATCCATATACAACAGTGCTTGGTCCTTCGGAATCCGGCGAACGACGAATTAATTTTTCACAATCATTCAACGGACTCGGATGGATAGCCGGACCCCTGGTAGGAGGAGTTCTTATTTTCTCGGTGGCCAGTGGCAACAACGAAAACAAGTTTTCGTCCATTGCACTTCCATATATGCTGATAGGAACTCTTGTGCTGATTGTCGCGCTCCTTTTCTGGCGTATTAAATTCCCACCGGTGAAGGAGGAATCTCAGGATAGTGCAAGTGACTCAGGGAATGCAAAGATAAGAGACCTGTTGAAGCATCCTCATTTTGTACTTGCAGTGGTTGCCCAGTTTCTTTATGTAGCAGCCCAGACAGGGATAAATAGCTTTTTCATCAATTATGTAACTGAGGAGATGCCTCAGATAAACAACCTCGAAGCGTCGAAAATACTTGCATTCGGGGGATTTGGATTATTCTGGCTGGGAAGATTTTCCGGCAGCACGCTTTTCATGCGTATAATCAAGCCGAACAAGATACTTGCCTTTTATGCGTTGATGAATGTCATTACGATGGGTCTGGTCGTGGCCGGCCTGGGATGGATATCTGTTATTGCGCTGTTTGCAACGTATTTCTTTGAATCAATAATGTTTCCCACAATTTTTGCTCTCGGGATAAAAGACCTTGGACCTCTGACTAAAAAAGCCTCTTCATTCCTGGTAATGTCAATTGTGGGTGGTGCGCTGGTTCCGGTGCTGATGGGTCTCATCGCAGATGTATCGACAATGGCACTCGGATTCATTGTACCATTGGTCTGCTTCGCATTTATTTCCTATTATGGTCTGAATGGTTACAAGGTGAGAAACGTTAGGACATAATGGCTCAAAGGCTCAGCGGCTCAATGGCGCAAAGGTGTTGAGCAATCGTGCATCAGACTTTTTTCAGCACTTTATACAGCTCCTGTAATTCATTCACAAGGTTGTTCAGCATGCGATGATTTTGATCGGCAAACCGCGCAGTAACATATTGGGCATATAATGTCATATTGTCTTCAGCCTTGACTCCCGTATCTCTCAGGAAATCATCCCTGAATTCTTTAAACCTGTTATTAGAACCGATGAATGCCATAATCTTTTTATTTTAAATATCCGTTTTTATTAAATGAATGGTGAAATTAATAAAAAGATTAGTTGAATCCTTTTATTCGATGGTCTACGACCATTTAAATTTAACTCACATCCGATATCCTGCAATAATTTGATGTTCTACGAACATCTTTTTCAATTTATCTCTCCCCCTCTTTCGACCTCCGACTTCGTCGGGCAAAGTCCGAAGCTTCAACGAAGGAGGACCCCTCCCTTTTTCACCCCACTAAGGTGCCACTATCAGGTTTTTTCTTGTGGATCAAAATATAAATGATTGGCAGGATCCCGATTGTATTAAAGATAAAAATGCATATAAACCATGCAAGATGATTGTTGCGTGCGGCTCTCCACATAGCAATTAATTTCCAGACCGAGTCCCAGACTGAAAGGATAATAATTATTGGAATAAGCCACCAAAGCATAGAGTGAATTTGTTGTTCCATCTGATTTAAGATTTACTTGTTCGTTATAATAAAGTTATGAAAGAGAGAGATACAAATCAAATAAATATAACAGGCCGCCACTACGTGGCTCTGAATATTTATCAGACGATAGTTTTTTAAGTCCCGTAGGGACGACCTGATTTTCACCTCACTGGCCCCAAATACTTGTCCAGCCAGGCAAGAGTCTCCTTTATATACTCAGCCCTGGGCGGGATGTGATCGGTTTCGTAGAGGATTAATTTTTTATCATCTTTTGCAGTCCCTAAAAGTTCAAAAAATGGTTTGATCCGCTCATCAATACTGATGTCGTATTTCCCATTCAGCATAAGAGTGGGAATCCGAACCCTGGTCAAATAGTTTATCGCATTGGTCTCAGGACGGGTAATAGAGCGCCCTGAACCTCCTGCTACAAGGATGCTGGCACAAAAACGATTCTCCACTGCCGGAATTATCATTCCCATAGAACCTCCCCAGCTCATGCCATAGAATGCTATCTTGCTGCTGTCAATATCCTTACGGGTCTCCAGGTAATCGATGCTTCTCCGGAAATCCTTGACAAGCTGGATCAGGAATTCAGTATAGGCATAAGAATCTGCTCCACCATGGATAGTTGCAAGCTCCGGTTTGGCACGTTCGAAAGTCCCTTTGTAGATTGGAAAAAGAACGGCCCGTCCATTTCTGACAAGATAAGACAGGAACATGGTGAACTCGTAGTAGTTCTCTATGTCATCACTCGATCTCATCCGGGTTGGAGCACTGCCTGGAAAGTAAATGACGGGCTGATAAGGTGGAGAAACGTTTACAGGCAGAAATAAATAAGCCTGTATCCTCTCACCTCCATATGCGGCATCATATGAAATCTTCTCCCGGATCCAACCTCCCGGGTTTTTTTCACTGTACTCGACCTTGGCGTTCAATTCCGCAGGATCATAAGCATACTGCTCTTTGTAGATCTGGAAAATAGCATCCGGAATAGGTTTCTGCATTTGTATATCGTTGAGCGCAGGGAGAATAACTAAAGAGAATGCTTTATCAGGGATTGAGTCAGGCTGGGGATAAAATGCCAGCCTGATTCCATTTCTGGGAGACCTATCCATTGCAGGAGCCTGCCTCTGGTTACCGAATTCGTAGGTGTTGTCTTGCCAGCTGCCTCCACGAACGACTCTTCCAATTTCAGTTTCGTTCCAGCACCACTCTCTTACGTTCCCCGCCATGTCATATGCGCCATAAGCGGTAATACCTGAAAGACTCCCCACTGGTACCGTCCCGCGCTGACCGAAATTGCTGAAAGGAGCCAGAACAGCGAAGCCTCCCAGCTGAGGTACCTGGATCATAGGGGTCAGACCTCCCCTGGCTACATTCCAGTGAAAATTGGTGGGAAGACTCATTCCCGAATATTCGGCATACGCTGCTGCCTCATACCAGCTTACTCCCGATACAGGATAATTTTCCTCTCCCCTGGGATAATCTCCTCCAAGCCATGTAGCAGGACCAGCCTGGCCTGATTGATCCAGAAACTCCCTCATAGCCTCATCCCATGTCAGTTCATGTCCCTCCTTCATAAAAGGGTGCTTCCAGTACTTCTGATTTCGATAACCACCACCATCCAAAAAAGCTTTATACTCGTGGTTAGTTACTTCATACCGGCCAATGAAGAAATCCCCCAGGTCACCTGCCATAATAGTTTCGGTTGCAGGTACCCGTACCATCCCGGAGGGCATGCTCCCGGTCTTATCAAGAGTCCTGATGAAAGGATTAGGTATTACAGTGCCAGGTTTGCCCTCTTTCCCTCCCGTATTCCAGGTTGATGCTGCAGCCAGAACAGTGTCGTACCCTTCCTTCACCAACATCCAGCGGAAGATACCGACAGGTAACCGGATTTTCTTCAGTGGGGAAATTCCCAGATATGTCCAGATTTCTGTTGTATCTCCATACTCCTTCATATAAACTTTGGCGCCGGGGGGATTTGTGATTACGTCTATATTCAGCGCTATCTGCGAGAACAGCTTTGTCAGTTCGGAATCATTCCCCAGGATCGCTTCAGCTTTTTCTGCCAGCCGGTATGGTTCAACAAGATTGCGCCATACATCATTCTCCTCAATCAGCCGCTCGATTTCAGGAAGTGCCACCTCTCTTGCCCAGCGGACTTTTGTCTGATGATTGAAGAACCTTATAACAAAGAATATAATAACAAAAAGTGCAATGACTGCAGGGATGAGTAACTTGTACAGCTTAAATATTCTGGCATGTTTCCCGGACTTCGCCTGCTTTATGGTTTCAGCCCCGAGAGCTTCTCTTATGTCATTATCATCAACCTTTTCCATCGTCAGAAGCATTTTTATCACCTCGCATAATTTGATAATGTGTTTTTCCAGGGGAGGAGTTAACGCATCCATCCAGTGTACATCACTGACATAATACTCGAGCTGCTTTGACATGGGCACATCTTCCAGGCGAAGGGGGATTATTGCAACGCCATGGTGTACAGCCCGGTCTACTTCTTTAATAACCTGATTAGAATGATTTGTGTTGGAGGAATATATAAGGATAAATACTTTAGATCCTTTTATGCCATCGATGATAGCCTCTGCAAAGGGAGCTCCTGGTGTGATGTCACGAGGTGCGATCCAGCAACGGATCTCGCTTTGTTCGAGTATCGAACAAACGGCATCAGCAGCTTTTTTATCTTTATTGGAATAACTTATGAATACATCATGGGCCATGTCCAGATCTGTTATTCGAAACAGGGTATGAGGCTTTCCACATTACCTGTTCATTGTGTTAAAGTTACGAAAGCCCTGAACGCAAGTCAAATATATTTTGTATCGGATTCTGGTGGGATGGATACAGTTATTGTGCTGCTAATGTGGAACGGATTGATATAACCAGGGTGGTTCTAAGGCACAGATTAATCTTTAAAGATAGATGCAACACCTTTTCTGATTGCCGGCCAATTTTTATCGGGGATTTTCGCCCCTATATTCTCAATGACGTTGCCAGCAAGCAAAGAACCAATAAGTCCGCATTTGTCCAGAGGCAAACCGCTTGAATATCCGTATAGAAATCCTGATGCATACAGATCGCCTGCTCCGGTTGTATCTTTACAATCTACAGGAAGGGCACCAACCTTTATCAGCTCATTTCCACGCTTAACCAGTGAACCTTCTTTCCCGGTTTTCACAATTGCCACAGTGCATTGTTCTGAAAGTTTTTCAAGGGCTTCTTCAGGCCCCAGTCCTGTAAATGACTTTGCTTCCTCTTCATTGGCAAATATCAGGTCAACATATTTACTGATTATTTCCCTGAAATCATTAATATTTGCCTGAACCACATTATAACTTGCAAGATCGAGCGCTATTTCCATTTTATTCTCCTTAGCCAGCCTGCAGGCTTTGTCAACAAATGATTTATCATTTATAAGGTAACCTTCGATATAAAGTATGTGGTATGGCCTGAATTGCAACGGATTCAGATCAGCTGCTTCAAGTTCTATTGCAGCTCCGAGATGAGTGGCAAATGTTCTTTCCGAATCCGGAGAGACCAGGGCAACTGCTGTTCCGGTTATAGAGTGACGTTTTAACAGGATGGTATTAACTCCTGCTTTTTTCATGTCTTCTTCGAAGAAAATACCAGTCTCATCGTGCCCTATTGAACCAATGTATCCGGCTTTTGCACCAAGCATTGCGAGCCCATGGATTGTATTTGCTGCCGAACCGCCAGATGCGAGAATTTTTTGAAACCCGGACGTGCCGTTTTTTACCTCCTGCGACTTCTCCAGATTAACAAGCGTCATGCTGCCTTTCGGAAGCATGAATTTTTCAAGAATATGATCATCGTCAATCTGTGTCATTACGTCTACTAGGGCATTTCCAATGCCAAGGATCTGCTTCATTTTAAAATTTTTTATAAAGATATTGTTAAATTCACTAAAAGCCCTTATTTTTGGCACGCCTAATGAGTATGGCAGTTTGAAATAAATTCCTCAGTAGCTCAGTTGGTTAGAGCAACGGACTGTTAATCCGTGGGTCGTAAGTTCGAGTCTTACCTGGGGAGCCAAAGTAGACAAGAGGTTATTTTCAACCTCTTTTTTATTTTCAGACCCTTGTAAAACCTTGGCAATCTTGAACAAAACTTGCACAGGTTTCGTATAGGTGGTGGTTGCAACTCTTCCTTTTTCTAAAACGAGTTTTTCTGAAAAGATTCAACCAAGTGGAAAAGCCATTGCCCTTGACCAATTTTAGCCGAAGTCAATTGACCATCCTTGACCGGAATTAAGTGCTTGTTGGTAAAATATTTATGAAAATTGATATTGAACCAGCCAGATGTGGTCAAGCTATCAGGCTTTTGCAGAACAGCCAGAATTTTATCTGAGGTTAACCTTGTTTTAAATTCAACATCAGGCATAGGGCCCATTGTTCAATTTTGATTCCCCATACACCTTTTGGCATTTTTTTACCATTATCTTCATTCTCTGAATATTGATGAAACCTTTGAAATCAATGAAAAACTGGTTTCATAGGTTATCCTGAAAATTTACCGGGACTAGTTTAGAAATAAATCAAACGATATTTCAATCGGCTTATATTGTTACTACAAGGCATTGATTTTCAATTCAATTTGTTGTATATTGTAAGAAAATATAATCTTTATCAATATGAAAACTACAGCCGTTTTATTCCTGCTCTTTTTTATTGGGTGTACCTCAACTGATAAAAACAAAGTATTGATTTCAGGTGACTTAACACTGGGAGCTAAAGTGGATGGTGAACTTTCAGTAAACAAACCTGAAATTTTTACTATTACACTTGACTCAAATAGTTTCGTTCATGGTGCAGTAAATCAGATTTCGGTAGATGTTGTTGTAAACATAAAGGATAGTGCTGATAATCTAATAACATCATTTGATGGTCCGGCAGAAGGACTGGAATTTTTTACATTTGACGTTTCAAAAAAAGGAGAATACAATATTGAAGTAGCTCCTTTCGAAAAAGATTCAGGGAAGTATTCCATCGAATTAGAAATAGTTGAACCAATTGCTTCAACTCCCGAAAAAAGGATTAATCAGCTGTTTGCCAAGTATTCTGAAAAGGATGTGCCGGGTGCAGCAATTGCAGTGGTACAGAATGGTAAAATACAGTATAAAAATGGATTTGGAATGGCTAACCTGGAATATGATATTCCAATTACACCATCAACCATATTTCATATTGCCTCTGTTTCAAAACAATTTACAGCTTTTTCTATTCTATTATTGGAAAAGGAAGGAAAATTGTCTCTTGACGATAATATAAGAAAATACATTCCTGAAGTCCCGGACTTTGGTAAAATAATTACACTTAGAAATCTTGCAAATCATACAAGCGGGTTAAGAGACCAATGGAATTTGCTTGGAATGGCAGGATGGCGTTTAGATGATGTAATTACCAAAGAACAGATTTTAAAACTTGTAAGTAAACAAAAGGAACTGAATTTTAATCCCGGTGACGAGTTTGTGTATTGTAACACCGGATATACTTTGTTAGCTGAAGTAGTGGCAAGAGTATCCGGTAAAACTTTCCCTGAATATACTGAAGAGTTTATTTTTAAGCCATTAAATATGACAAATACGCTCTTTTATGATGACCATGAAAAGATTGTTAAAAACAGGGCGTACTCTTATAAAAGTGCCGGAAAGGGATATAAGAAAAGTGTATTAAGCTATGCTAATGTTGGAGCAACGAGTCTATTTACAACTGTTGAAGATTTAAGTTTATGGACATTGAACTTTGAGAATCCGGTGGTTGGAAATCAGGATATATTCAACAAAATGAGTCAAAAAGCCGTCCTGAACAAAGGAGACACAATAGAATATGCCCTTGGTCAGGTAATTAACAAATACAAAGGGCTAAATATGGTAAGTCATGGTGGCGGTGATGCCGGTTATCGAACATTCTTAGGACGATTTCCTGATCAAAAATTCTCGGTAATTGTATTTAGTAATGATGCATCCAATGATCCCGGAACATTAGCAATGAAAGTTGCGGATGTTTACTTAAAGGATGAAATAAAAACTGAAGGTAAAGATGACAAGAAAGAAATAAAAGAAAATAAAAGTTCCCTTAATACTGACACTCTTAAAGCCTATGTCGGACAGTATGAACTACAACCTGGTTTTATAATAACTATTACAGAAGAAAATGGTAACTTATATGGTCAGGCAACGGGTCAACAAAAAATGGAGTTGAAAGCTATATCATCAAACGAATTCTCAGTAATTGGAGTAGATGCCAAATTAACATTTCACAGGGATATTGATAATAAAATTAACCTTTTAAAATTGCACCAAGGGGGAGTATTTGATGCTCCACGAATGAAACCATTCGATAAATCATCAGTGAGACTGGGTGAATATGCAGGTCAATTCCATAGTGATGAACTTTCTACCGAATATACCTTTGTAATTAAAAACGACACTCTGGTTGCAACTCATTCCCGATTGAGTGATATAAAAATGACCCCTGCCAAAACCGATGTTTTCAATGGGGATAAATGGTTTTTTGGCCAAACTGAATTTATACGAGACAAGAATAAATCAGTTATCGGATGTAAGGTGTCAAGTGGCAGGGTTAGAAATATTTGGTTTAAGAAGGTTATTTGATTATTCAATACATCTTTCTCCTCGTTTTAAAATGTGTTTGATGATTTGGTGGAAAAACCAGTGATCGTGCCCACAATCTCAGTTTAACCGGAAAAATGTAGGCAGGCGCATCTGCTTTACCAGTTATTGCATAACATTAAACTAAACAAAGAGACTTAAACCTATTGCAACTTTCTGCAGTCTGGGGAGCAAATACCGAACCCATTCTTTTCACAACCGCTTAAAATCAAGGATTTCAGGCGGTTTCCTTTTTTACCCTGCTTCCAGCCAGAATCCTTACCTGCAGATAGAATAATATAACTAAACCTCACAGATCTTGCCCTTCAGTCACGGAGTTACTAGAGTAAAATAAAATTGACTTTGGCTTAGAAATGGTATAAATTTGGTATTTAGAACTGGTCTTACAGATAAATTCTCATAGAACCTCTAATCTTTTGTATTATGAGACCGAAATATCATTTTCTAAAATTAATGACCTGCGCTCTGTTAATTTTGCTGGTCATTTCGGTGTTGAATCTTCAGGCGCAGGATTACCTGATAGACTTTTTAGCTTCAGGAGGAACTAAATCACTTACCACAGTCAAAGTTGAAAACCTCACCCAGGGGACAAGCCTGGAAATGAACGGGAACGATGTATTGCATCTTATAGGTACACCTACTGCTATTGAAACAGTCACTGAAAAAGATGCAACAGGAAGAATAAATTTTTACCCTAACCCTATGAATGATTACTCAAGGATGCAATTTATTCTGCCTGAACCCGGCTTAACAATGATATCCTTGTATGATATTTTAGGGAGGAGATTATTTCAGACACGGGATTTACTTTCACGGGGTCAGCATGTCTATACTATACAAGGTGTCAAGGAAGGGATCTATCTTGTAACTGTCAGCTCAGGCAAATACTCATTCGCAGGCCGGCTGATAAGTTCCGGTTCACAAAGTATCAATACAAAAATCATATACGAGAGTTCAGGGGATATAGTTAAAACAGAGGTTTCTAATGAAAAGCAGAGTGAAGCAAAAGGTTTGGATGCTGAAACGGTGATGAATTATAACACCGGTGACAGGTTGAAATTTACAGGTATATCAGGGAGTTACAGGAATGTGGTTCTGGATATACCTTCAGCCAGTAAAACCATTACTTTCGAATTTATCCCATGTACAGACAGGGATGGCAATGATTATGCTGTGGTTAAGATTGGCAATCAGATCTGGATGGCTGAAAACCTGAGAACAACAACTTACAACAATGGAGATTCCATAGGAACTACAACACCTGCTACATTGGATATAACCAATGAAACTTTACCCAAGTATCAATGGGCTTATAATGGTGATGAGAACAACGTTGCAGTTTATGGAAGATTGTATACGTGGCATACAGTTAATGACAGCCGTTATATTTGTCCTGCCGGCTGGTATGTGCCGACTGACGATGAATGGACAACTATGACCGATTACCTGACGAATAATGGATTCGGCTATGAGGGCAGCGGGAACGATATTGCCAAGTCAATGGCAGCATCAGGATGGTCTAATTCTTCCACTCCGGGGCATGTGGGAAACGACCAGGCAAGTAATAACAGCAGTGGATTTTCTGCTCTTCCCGGAGGCTGGCGTGACTGGGAAGGACCTTTCCAATATATGGGTAAAGGCGGTTTATGGTTTACCTCCTCAGAAAAAGATGATGCAAATGCCTGGTACAGAATGATATATTATAATAAGCCTGATGTCACAAGGGGTTCTGTGGGAAAGATTGGCGGTTTGGCCGTCCGTTGTATCAGAGATCAGTCAATGGCTATTCCGGAAGCATACCCCGGTATATCTGGTGAACATAAGGTTTATATAATTGGCGGAGATACATTACACGTAAGGAAAATTGATGATAAATATATCTGGGAGGGAGATATAGTATTGACTGAAGAACAGCTTACTTCCGGTGAGGGAAAAGGCGCCGGAATAAATTCTTTCATAAGGCGTTGGTTTTGCACTGTATACTATAAGATAAACAGCAACCAGGAATACAGAAGAGCATCTATACTCGCTGCAATAGACCATGTTAAATCTAGTACCTCGGTGGATTTTGCGGAATGGACTGATCCCGAAATGAAGGTACAGAATTATGTTGAATTTGTATGGGATGATTCCAGTAACATGTCCGATCTGGGGATGATCGGAGGGAGACAGTGTATCTGGCTTACTGACAGGGCGGTAAAAGGAACTATTATTCATGAGATAGGCCATACCATCGGATTGATACATGAACACTCAAGGTTAGACAGGGATAAGTATGTAAAAGTATTATATAATAACATTCAACCCTTTCCTAACGATCCGTATTTTTTAACAAATAACTTTGATACGATTACGACCAGGTATATCAGCCCCAATTTTGATTTTGAATCTATTATGCTTTATCATTCATATGCATTCAGTAAGGGCTATCCCAATTATCCCACAATATTAAAGAAAGAAGGAGGGTTCTTGTATCCGAGCCAGAATTCATTGACTCCTGCCGATATTGAACTCATCAATGAGATATATAAAACAGGTACGGTTAAAGATATTAACGGTCATATTTACAGCACTATAACCATTGGTAAGCAGATATGGATGAAAGAGAGTCTGAAAACCAACCGGTTTAATGACGGTGAATCAATTCCGCGTTATATTATTAATATGATGTGGACTGATCCTCTGCAATTAACTCCCCTGTATTACCCGGGTTTAAGCGGGGGGGGAGGAACATACAACTTTTTTGCTGTAAGCACAGGGAAATTATGCCCCACAGGCTGGCATGTTCCGTCGTATGGGGAATTTAAATGGCTGATTGACACTTTAGGTGGTGAAGAGAATGCAGGGGTTGCATTAATGATGACTGGCTTGACAAATCACCACTATGCAACAAATGAAACATGCTTTACAGCCTATCCTGAAGCTAATGTTAATTTATGGGGACAGGATCATGGTTGTGGCATATATTGGACTACCACAGAGAGTGATATTTTTGATGAATATGGTTATTGGAAGGAGTTTCTGTCTTACGCTCTGCATGTTTCATATAACTGCGAATCAAGCGAAGCAAGGATTATTCCTAAACCTAAACCTTATCTATATCAAGTTCGGTGTATTAAGAATCAACCTGCACCATAATAGTTAAGCAGCGAAGGATTCACTCTCGGTATATTGCATCAGGGATAAATTATCTATAACAGCAATATGATATTACCAGCCCTCGGATCAGCTCCAGGGGCTTTTCATAAAATTAACTTGACTTTGGCTTGGGCATTCTGTAAATTTGACAATGAAATTCTAATCCTATTGAAAACCATTATTAATTTTTAATAATCCAATCATGAAAGAACAGATTCAAAAAGGTGCTCCTGTATCAGGTGCAGTATATGGCCTGGGGCTTATTGGAGCAGCAATTTATTTTATTTCGACTGCTACAAGCTTCTGGATAGGTGTGTTAGGATTCCTGAAAGCACTTGTCTGGCCAGTCTTTCTTGTGTTCCAGGCATTCAAACACTTAGCACCACCATCCTAATGCGAAAGGCCCTTACCAATCAAAAGAATAATTAACTTTGTGCAGCAGATGTAACCAAAGAGGAGTATTTTTCGAAACCTGTTGAAACTACACCTCTGTATTTAATTGATCTTAAGCATGCTGAAAAAATAGTTCGTCCCTTACCCGGGGAGCAAAGGAGCAGAGATGCTCCTTTTTTTATTTGCATTTTTGATAATCAACTTGGTTTGAAGTATGATTTGTATCTTTAAAAAAAATAATTAACACCGCTTACACTATGAAAAAATGTTCCATAATTCTGATTACAGCCATTACCGTTTTCTTCATTTCAGGAAGCTGCAATCCTGTTGAAAAATATAACCTTGAAATAACAATAGCCCCTGAAGGAAATATTAGTGAGTCATCTCATGAGTCCCTGACAGATGCATCGGCAATTTTAAGAAACAGGTTAAACACCTTTGGGATAATTGATGAAAATATCACCATGGAGGTTTTATCAGACAAGATATTATTATCTATTACCGGAATTGACACAGGCCAGATCGAAGTTATAAAGAGCATGATAACAACTCCCGGAGACCTTGGATTCTGGGAAACATACGAGAATAGCGAAGTAATCCAATACCTCATTGAAGCAAATAATAGACTAAAGGAACTAAATCCGGGAATGAACCTGTCTCCCGCTCCGGTTCCTCCTTCAGATACTTTAAATAATCCCCTGAAATCATACGATCAGACTGATTCTGCAGCAGTTGCAGCCAGGGAGAAATTCAACAGTGAAAATCCGCTTTTTGCCATTCTGATGCCAAGAGTCGATAATGAAGGTAAGCCAATGCCTTCATGCCTTATTGGTATGTCTGTTGCAGATGACACTGCAAAAGTAAATGCTGTTTTAAATAATGATGAGGTAAGCATCCTTTTTCCGCGGAACATTAAGTTTCTTTGGAGCAGCTACCCCTATAAGTATGATGAGACCGGGAAACTCTATGAGCTTCATGCGATCAGGATCACGACCCATGATAGCAAGGCACCGCTGAATGGAGATGCAATTGCTTCTTCCTCAGTAAATTTAAAGGGCGGGGATATCAGGCTGCTGTTGACTATGGATACTGAGAGTGCTATGCTCTGGAAAAGAATGACCAGAGACAATATAGACAGGTGCATCGCAATAGTGATTGACGGGAAAGTCGTCTCATACCCAAGAGTGGCAGGTGTGATTACCGAAGGAAATACAGAGATCACAGGTAATTTTACCTTAAATGAAGCACAATCTCTTGCCATCATCTTAAGATCCGGGGAAAAAATTCTGCCGTTAAAACTAATGATTTATGATCTGAAGACTGAAAAAATGGAATAACCAGGAAGAAGATAAATCACCTGAAACTATTTTTACGATGTATTTTCCTGGTACTGTGAGCGATTCTTTTCTTGTAATGATTGGAATGGAAATACCTGTTCTTACCCATTTCTGAAAGATCACAGGAATCAGTTTTAGTACTCCTGACTATTCTGGCTCTTTTTACTTCCGCACAACCTGTGCCGGTAAACATAGCAATAACGCACAAAAACAAAAGGCACTTTATTGTTCTTTTGATGCTGATCATTGGCATCAGGATTAAGATTAAACAATAAAATTACAATAATTCTGACTGAAAACAAAGAAAAAGGTGCAGGGTGCAAGGTACACGGTACACGGTTTTTGACCGATAACCCTTGTACCGTGAACCGTATACCTTGTACCGTTTTTAGAACTTCGGCAGTTCCCAACCGTTATTGTAAACCGGTGTAATCAGCTTATTGGCTGTTTCGGAGTTAAACTGCTGCTTTTCCTTGTTCCAGGAGACCTTTTCTCCCGTACGATATGCAACGTTCCCCATCTGGGCAACCAGTGCAACATCATGCCCGATATTGATACCGGTTTTAAGTTTCTCAGGAGCGTTGCTCTTTATACAGTCCAGAAAGTTCCTTACGTGAAGATCGAGTCCCGACCCTACATTCTTCTGCACAGGAACAGCCTCAATTTTTTGCTTTTCCGGAACAACTTCCCATCCGTTCCTGTCGAGAACCAGTGTGCCGTTCTCTCCTATGTATGACATTCCGTGAGGTCTTGCCCAGTTTCCAAGTCCTATCCCGATGGTATGCTCCCAGATCATCGTGAAATCCTTAAAATCATATACTGCAGTCATGGTGTCAGGAGTAACCATATCATCGTCAGGGAAAGCATATTTACCACCTATGGCCATTACCGATTCAGGAATTGACCTGTTCATGCCATACAGGATATAATCAATAAGGTGAACACCCCAGTCCGTCATTAAACCATTGCCATATTCCCAATACCAGCGCCATGACTGATGGAAGCGGTTCTTGTTGAAAGGACGTTTTGGTGCGGGCCCGAGCCACATATCATAATCAACACCTTCAGGAGCTGTAGAATCGGGTACCTTAGGAACGGCCCCTTTCCAGTCGACAAATGACCATGCCTTGCATATACGTATTCTACCCAGCTTGCCAGTTTTCAGGTAGTTGATGGCATCGACGAAATGTGGCTGGCTTCTCTGCCACTGGTTAACCTGGACAAGCTGTTTATTGTGTTTCTTCGCAGCATTTTGCATTATATTGATCTCTGCAATAGAATTTCCAATAGGCTTTTCGACATATACATGCTTGCCTGCCGAAAGAGCATCACAATATATAAGGCAGTGCCAGTGGTCAGGTGTGCCGACAATAACCGCATCGATATCCTTGTTCTCGAGCATCTTCCGGTAATTGACATAGAGCTTGGGAACAGGACGCCCAAGTTTAACAACATTTTCGGCTCTCTTATTGAGGACATTGCGGTCGACATCACAAATTGCGACACATTCCACATCAGGATTCTTGAGGAATGATTCAAGGTCGCTCCAGCCCATGCTGTTGCCTCCGACAAGCCCGACCCTGACTTTATCTGATGAAGGAACAGGGGCACAGGCTTTCGATATAGCTTCGAGAGATAAAACAGAACCGGCTGCTAATACGGTTGATGTCTTTATGAAATTTCTTCTGGTGGAAGGCATGATATAAAATTTATTTTTAAAAGAACCGAAAGGTAATATTAAAATTGCTTTGCCATTGAAATCAATTATTAAAAAATATTAAAATAACAGGAAGATTCAATAACAGGGGGCAGTACCGGTTGTTGATCCCGGATTGCAATTATCCGGTTTTTTCCTAATTTTACTTTTTGTACCGGAGATCCTGATAACAATTTATCGCTGTAAAATCACAGCATATACATGTTTTTTTACTGAAAAGTTTTGCCAAATCAATTTTAAAAAAATCAAAAAATGAAAAATTTAAGGTCTGTTTTTACTTTGATTTTATCGGTATTTGTATCTGCAGTTCTTACTGCCCAGATTCAAAATCCCGACAGCCCCATTCCGGCTGATCCGAATATTAAGATCGGCAATCTGGATAATGGAATCACCTATTATATCAAATACAATAAAAAGCCTGAGCAAAGGGTTGAATTAAGGCTGGCAATAAATGCCGGATCGATTTGCGAGACAGATGGTCAGCAGGGTCTGGCGCATTTTTGCGAACACATGTGCTTTAACGGTACAAAAAACTTCCCAAGCAACAAGATCATTGATATGCTCGAAGAGATGGGAGTGAAATTCGGCCCTGATCTGAATGCCTATACAAGTTTCGATCAGATCGTGTATATGCTGAAAGTCCCTACCGATAAAGAAGAATGGATAAACAGGGGTTTTCAGGTTCTTGAGGACTGGGCTCACCAGGTGAATTTCGATGAGACTGAGATTGACAAGGAGAGGGGAGTTATCGTTGAAGAATGGCGCCAGGGTCTTGGTGCTGATGACCGGATGATGCAGAAATACCTGCCGGTGCTTTTTAAAGGATCTAAATATGCTGACAGGCTTCCAATCGGCAAAGTTGAAGTAATCGAAAAATTCCCTTACGACACGTTACGCAATTTTTACAATACCTGGTATCGCCCTGACCTGATGGCTGTTGTAGTTGTGGGAGATATCGATCCCAAGCTCGCCGAAACAAAAGTGAAGGAATATTTCGGGAGGATCGCAATGCCGGTCGATGCAAAAAAGAGGATTGAATATTCAGTGCCCGATAATACAGAACCCCTTATCAGCGTGGTAACAGATAAAGAGGCATCAGGTTTTGCAATACAGATAATGTTTAAGCATCCGAAGGCTAATTCTATATCTTACACTGATTACCGCGACCAGGTGATGAGGATGTTATATACAAATATTCTGACTGCACGTTTTACGGAGATTTCTCAAAAGCCCGACGCTCCATTTATGTATGCCGGTCCCGGATATGGCTCTTTCATTGGCCGTGCCGTTGATGTTTATTCCCTTTATGCCGGGGCAAAAGAAAATCAGATTGACAAGTGCATTGAATTGCTTATTACGGAAAACGAAAAAGTAAGGCAGTTCGGGGTAACTGCGTCAGAACTCGAAAGAGAAAAAAAGAATATTCTCACCATGCTTGAAAAACTGGCAAAAGAATCGGATAAGACAGAATCGGCAAACTATGCTGATGAATTCATCAGAAACTATCTTGACCAGGAGTGTATCCCCGGTATTGAAAAGGAGTTTGCAATAGTAAAAGAGTTCATGCCCGGAATTTCACTTGAGGAGCTTAATAAAATGGGACAGGCATTGACCACGGATAAGAATATGATTGTCCTTATTACTGCGCAGGAAAAACAAGGTGTTACTGTTCCAACCGAACAAGAAGTGGCCGAAATAATAAAATCGGCCAGATCGAAAAAAGTTGAGGCTTATGTAGACAAGGTCACTGACGTACCATTGCTCTCGGCGGTCCCTGTACCCGCTTCGGTGATCAAAAGAACTCAAAACAGCGATTTCGGCTTCACAGAACTCGTATTTGGCAACGGAGTCAAAATGATTCTTAAACCCACTGATTTCAAAAATGATGAAATTCTTTTAACAGCATTCAGCGACGGAGGTCTCTCCCTTTATCCTGATCAGGACGTCATGTCTGCAATGCTTGCATCCACAATTATAGTTCAGAGCGGGCTTGGTGAATATGACTATACAGGTTTGAAGAAGAAACTGTCAGGTAACACTGCCAAGCTTTCTCCTTACATTAACGAGCTGAGGGAGGGGGTTAGTGGCAGCTGTTCCCCAAAAGACCTTGAAACAATGCTTCAGCTTAACTACCTCTATTTTACCGGGATCAGGAAAGATGAAAGTGCGTACAGTGCCTATATGTCGAGGACGAAGAATACTATAAAACCGATGAGAGCCGTTCCTCAGGTAATATTTGCAGATACTCTGTCAAAGATCATCTCAATGAATTCCCCCAGAGTGATTGCAATTCCCACCGATGAACAACTTGATCAGGTCAATCTTGACAGAATGATCCAGATCTTCCGCGACAGGTTTGCTGATGCGAGCGATTTTACATACATAATGGTCGGGAATTTCAAAATTGAAGAGGTATTACCAATGCTCGAAAAATACATCGGAGGCCTTCCTTCAATAAAAAGAAAGGAGATGTGGAAAGATCAGACACCCGGATTTCCATCAGGGCTTGTAGTAGTTGATGTTCCAAAGAATTCAGAACCACAGAGCCAGGTTGCCATGGTATGGAAAGACGACTTCAGATGGAAGGCAGATGACCGGATGGGATTCACGATTCTTATGAAGATCCTTGCAATTAAGTGCAGGGAGGCAATGCGTGAAGACCAGGGTGGTGTTTACGGAGTGAGCATAAATGGCAGTGTTTCAAAATTCCCGGAATCAATATACACTATAACTTCGACATGGGATTGTAAGCCGGAAAATATTGATACTTTGTCACAGACTGTTCTTAATGAAATGTCTAAGATAATAAAAGATGGTCCGACTGAAACTGATATGAACAAAGTGAAGGAAACAATGGTTCGTGAAAGGGAAACGCAGGTAAAGGAAAACAGTTTCTGGCTATCTTATCTTCAGAATCCTTATTTGTATGGCATCGACATGCTTTCTCTTGATGAATATAAAGATTTTGTCAATACATTTTCCGCCAAAAAAGTCAGGGCTATTGCGAAAAGGTACCTCGATACCGAAGAATATGTGAGAGTGGCACTTACGCCCAAAGAAAAGGCAGAAGGTAAATAGATTCAGAACAAACCGTGCAGTTCAGCGTTGATCTTGTCGATCACTTCGCTGAGATGATCTTTATTGTTAGGGAAGTTATAATGGTCGGCTTCCACTATGAGTAGCCTTCCAAGCGTGTATGTTTCTATCCAGGCTTCATACCTCTCGTTGAGTCTTTTCAGGTAGTCGATTCGGATTGAGCTTTCGTAATCGCGCCCACGCATCTGGATCTGGTTGACAAGGGTAGGCACCGAAGCCCTCAGATAAAGAAGAAGATCAGGCGGTTTCACCAGTGAGCTCATCATTTTGAAGAGCGCCGAATAGTTTTCAAAGTCGCGTGTAGACATCAGTCCCATTGAATGAAGATTTGGAGCAAAAATGTAGGCATCCTCATAAATAGTTCTGTCCTGAACAATCGTCTTGTCCGATTTTCTTATTTCAAGTATCTGGCTGAAACGGGAGTTCAGAAAGTAAATCTGCAGGTTAAAGGACCAGCGGAGCATATCTTCATAGAAATCGTTCAGATATGGATTATCGTCAACATCCTCATAATGAGGCGTCCACCCGTAATGTTTAGCGAGAAGCCCGGCCAGAGTCGTTTTTCCTGAGCCTATATTCCCTGCGATTGCTATATGCATAGTCAAAATTTAATTTGATAAAATTATAAAAAAGTTTGGAGTGACTAAAGTTTGGAGTGACTAAAGTTAAAAAATAACTTTAAGTACTTTAGGCACTCTAGGCACTTTAGGCACTTCTTATGCCTGCTATAACATACATCTCCTCAATATACTCCCTTGTATTTGAAAGCCTTGGAACTTTGTTCTGTCCTCCTAGTTTGTTCTTTGACCTGAGCCAGTTAATAAAGCTTCCCCTGGGCACCAGCCTCACAATTGGCATGACAAGATTGATGTCCCGGAAACGTTTTGCCTCATAATCGGAGTTTATAGATTTAAGAGTCTCATCCAGAACTTCGGTGAATATTTTAATATCAGATGGCTCTTTTTCAAATTCAATGAGCCATTCATGTGTTCCCTTCGAGGAAGCCCCCATGAATACCGGCCCGGCGGTATACTCAGATATGATTGCGCCAGTGGCCTTACATGCGGAATCAAGCGCCCTGTCGGCATTGTCAATAATAACTTCTTCTCCGAATGCATTTATAAAGTGCCTGGTTCTGCCCGATATCCTGAATTTGTACGGATCAGTGCCGGTGAAAACTATTGTATCGCCTATCATATATCTCCATAGTCCGCTGTTTGTGGAAATCACAATCGCATAATTTACACCTTTCTCAACTTCACCTATAGTCAGAGCAGGGGCTGATGGTGTGCCTGCTTTTTCAGCCGGGATAAATTCATAAAAGATGCCATAATCAAGCATCAGCAGCAAATCATTTGATGCAGGATCATCCTGGATACCAAAGAATCCTTCCGACGCATTATAGGTCTCCATGTAATGCATCTTGTCACTCCTAATAAGGTTCCTGTACAGCTCGCGGTACGGGGTGAAGCTGATGCCGCCGTGAAAAAAGACTTCAAGGTTCGGCCATACATCGGCGAGATTTGATTTGCCCGTGTATGAGAGGACGTATTTTATCAATGTAAGAAACCACGACGGAACACCTGAAAAACTTGTTATATTTTCATTTATTGTTGCCTTTGTAATAAGCTCGAGTTTCTTTTCGAAATCCTCAAGCAGGGCTATCTCCTTTCTCGGGGTTCTCACAAGATCGAACCATACAGGTGTATTCTCAATGAGTATTGCAGAAAGATCACCGACCAGCGAATGATCAGCTTCATTATTTATTTTATGACTTCCTCCGAGAATAAGTGCCTTCCCGGGGAAAAGCCTTGATTGAGAATTATTATGAGTGTAGATTGCCAGGCAATCCTTTGATCCCCTGTAATGACAATTCTCAAGCGCCTCTTTGGTTATTGGGATGAATTTACTTTTTGCCGAAGTAGTTCCGGATGATTTGGCAAACCATTTTACTCTTCCCGGCCACAGAATATCAGATTCTCCTTTCCTGAGTCTCTCCATCCAGGGAATGAAATCTTCGTATGACTGAACCGGAATCCTTGACTGAAAATCTTTTATCGCAGCTATCGAAGGATAATCATATTTTCTGCCCCATTCCGTTTCTGAAGCTTTTTTGATAAGATCTAAAAAAATATATGTTTGAGTCTCGACCGGATATTTCCTGAAATGCGCTATCTGATTGATGCGCCTTGTATTAAGCAGCTTGATTGTTTTAGAAAAAATCCGCATAAATTGTTGTGATGAAGCATTAAAGATAATTAAATTTAAGGTACCGGTTTTTCAATCAGCCGAAAACTTCTTTCAGTACATCCAGTGACCTGACCTTTTTTAGTCCGGGAAGGTGAAGTGAATAATATCTGACCAGCAAGTCGAGGACTTCATTTCTGACCGATCCGGTAAGAACAATCCTGTTTACGTTTTCATAGGATGTGGCAAAAAAAGCAGCAAGGATCTCCGATATCTCCTCATTTGCATAATTGCCATGATCCGGAGGAAGGACAACAAATACACCGTTCAGCATATCGAAATAGTGTTCGGCACCGCTCTTTCTCGGACCAGGCTCAAATCCAAGATAACTGCTTAGCCCTGCAAGAAAGGCAATATGGAAATTTGAATATCCCTCATTGCAGCTATCGAAATATATGACTGATTTCTCAATGAAATCGAAAAGCTCCTCATTGGGAGTCTCTTCCCTGAGCACGGATGCCAGTACCTCACCCAGGAATATTGCCACACTGCTTTTCTTAACATTGAAATAAATATCCGATGGAGCGTAGGAAACAGAAAATTCCTTAACGGTTTGCATTCCCCTTGATTCCTTGTAATATATGACCATGTCCAGGATCGACATCGGTTGGAAGAATACATTATGCTTTCCTGATTTCCTGTTCCTTATACCCTTGATCATGAAAGACTGACGGCCGAAATTCCTGGTATATAACCATACCACTGTACCCGAATCGGTGTATTTAATCTGGTGCAGGACTATACCTTTTGTCTTTTCGATCATCAGTATCCGGATTTGTTCAAAAATACAACAATTTGATAACTATGCATGTT
>Ga0209450_10000043_pt1 | contig 91120 bp, 78 predicted proteins | sample FrelakmetLWP11LW_FD_187149 | JGI IMG/M metagenome (GOLD analysis project Ga0209450, IMG submission 187149) | Freshwater lake sediment microbial communities from the University of Notre Dame, USA, for methane emissions studies - LWP11 LW (SPAdes)... | ecosystem: Environmental > Aquatic >... | reverse complement strand
GGTCTTTTCCTTTCGGACGGGATTGTTGAGGGTGAGCGTACAGCACTTCATCGCTTGCGTTCATCGGCTTCTCCTTGCACCGACTGCGATGTCGGGTTGTGCGTTCCTGCTACCTCAGTACTGGGCCGTCACGGCCACGGTGCCGGTCGGGCCCTTGAGGGCGATGGTCTCCTTGTCCTTGTTATACTCGGTCCACGGCTTGCCGTTGCCGCCCAGGATCTGCCGCGCGAACCACGCCAGGAGGTTGGGCAGCGCCAGCGCTGTTTCGCGCCAGCACAAGCCCAACTCCCACGCAACCAGGGAAACAAACGCAACGCTGAGAAACCGCTGCACGTCGCCCGTGAGTCGGGCAACCGCTTGCCCCATGATACCGGCCATCCTTGGCCTCCTTTCGATGAGTTGTCAGCCAGGCAACAACATCATCGCAGGAGGCCGTTTCTTGCGCAAATGTAGTAAGTGCAGTGAAGGCAAAGAGTTAGGAACTATATTAGTGCCATTACTGGGATGGCCACCTTCCGGCTTCCTGGTGATCAGTCTTCGGCAGGCGGCTTGGCGGTTACAGCGTTGCCGTCGAGGAAATCCCGACGCCACGTCCCTGTTTATTAAAACTCAGTCCCTTGCCGGCCATCACGGATTTCCAGAGCGTCCTGCCCGTCGCCGCGTCCACGCACAGCACCACATCATCCGTCGCGACCGCGAACTTTCTTCCGCATTACTGTTTCGCCCAGCGCGCCGGCGCGTTTGTCCGCCAGCCCCTTCTTTACGTACTCCTCGTCCGCGACCGTGCCGCTCGGTTCCCAGTAGAATAAGTAGACGCGTCCGTCCGCTACGACCGGCGCCGCGTAGCCTCCCTGGATGAACGCGTTCGCGCTCCCCAAGCTGCACGGGTAAGCGCTCGGCGTCTTCTCCTCGCTCATCCAAACGAGCCGCGCTTGCGTCAAGTCCTCGACCCACTCCGCGCCGGTATCTTGCGCCGTCCCGTTGGCAAACGGTCCCCGGTGCGCCGGCCAATCCGCGAACGCGAGGTTGCCGACAAGGAGTGCAAGCAAAAGCCAGTGCGTCTTCATGCCAGAGAGATATACAACGCCGGAAGCAGATGAGGAAACTTAGTTCCGCCGGGCCGGGGGCGTGGCGTTCACTGATACCTGCGGCAATGGATACGATGTCCACATACGCCCGAAATCACTGTCCGGGCTCTTCCGTAATTGCGGAGATGGCGTCCCGAATACTGCATTCTTTGGCCCAAAAACGCATTTCTTTGCGCGCGTTTGCATTGCCAGGGCTTGAGTGTAAAATCATCGGAAATACTAAGGTTTTCAGGCCTTCTGGCCCGACCTACGGTCGTTTTTGCAAGGCAGGGGTTGCCGGTTCGAATCCGGTCGGCTCCAATCCGGTCCAGCACGGATCTCAAGACCCCTTGAGATCGGCACCGGCGCGGCGCTGCAGGCGCCGGTCCGGCATAACCTGTTTTTTCCCGCGCCCCCCCGGGGCAGGATTTTTGTCCATGGCCAAAGCCCGAGCCATCGTCAAGCGCCGCAAGGCGGTTCGCAACATCCGCAAGATCACCAAGACCATGCAGATGATCGCCACCGCCAAGTTCCAGAAATCCCTCAAGCGCGCCGTCGGTACCAAGCCTTACACCCTTAAAGTCCGCGAACTGGTCAACGACCTGGCCGAGGCCTTGGGCGATATCCGCCATCCCCTGCTGCGCCTGCCCGGCCCGGATGACCGCACCGGCCGCATCGCCCTGATCGTCATCACCTCCAACCGCGGGCTGGCCGGGGCCTACAACGGCAGCATCCTCCGCACCGCGGCCCAGTTTATCCGCCAGCGCCAAGCCGCCGGCCAGACCGTGGACCTTTACGTCTCGGGCAAGAAGGGCATCAGCTACTTCAATTTCCAGCGCCAGCCCATCACCCAGCGCTACGAGCAGTTTGCCGACCTGCCGCGCTTCGCCGACGTGCAGGAAATCGCCGACCACTTCATGGCCCGCTTCACCGCCGGCGCCATCGACTCGCTGCACGTGGCCTACATGAACTTCCTCAGCGCCTCGACGCAGCGCCCCGACGTGCTGCAGATTTTGCCGCTGGCCGGCGTCCGCCAGGCCGCCGAGCACCTGGCCCAGCAGGCCGACGAGATGCACGCCGCCGACGAAATCGTGGGCGACCGTCCCGTCCACCATGCCGCCGCCATCGCCGCCAGCGGGCTGCCGCTGGCCCGCCAACGGGGCCTGACGCCCCTGCACGCCGAAATCACCTACGATTTCTCCCCCAGCGCCTCGGCCCTGCTGGACGAACTGCTGCCGCTGACCGTCAAGTCAGCCCTGTTTCAGTGCTTTCTGGATGCCGTCACCAGCGAGAACGTCGCCCGCATGGTGGCCATGAAGAGCGCCACCGACAACGCCGACAAGATGGTCAAGGCCCTGACCATGCGCTACAACCGTGCCCGCCAGAGCCAGATCACCACCGAGCTGTCGGAGATCATGGGCGGCGTGGAAGCCATGAAGAGTTAACGCCCGGATCCCCCATGAGCTACGTTCTGAAGATCGGACCCTTCGAGTTACGCAGCCGCCTGTTTGTCGGCACCGGCAAATATGCCGACTACCAGGTCATGAGCCAGGCCCTGGACGCCAGCGGCGCCCAGGTCGTCACCGTGGCCGTCCGCCGCGAGCGCCTCATCGACGCCCACGGCCGCAGCCTGCTGGATTACCTGGACCTGAGCCGCTACGTCATCCTGCCCAACACCGCCGGCTGCTTCTCGGCCGACGATGCCATCCGAGTGGCCCTGCTGGGCCGCGAGCTGCTGGAGAAACAGAAGAACCCCGGCGCCGGCTGGGTTAAGCTCGAGGTCCTGGGTGACAAGAAAACGCTGCTGCCCGACCCCGTCGGCACCATCGAAGCCACCCGCGAACTGGTCAAGGAGGGCTTTACGGTCCTGGCCTACACCAGCGACGATCCGCGCTCGGCCGTGCGCATCAAGGAGGCCGGCGCCGCCAGCGTCATGCCGGCCGGCAGCCCCATCGGCTCGGGACAGGGGGTGCTCAATCCGTTGAACATCTCCCTGTGCCTGGAACTGCTCAAGGAGAACGACCCGACTTTTCCGGTGATCGTCGACGCCGGCGTGGGCACGGCCAGCGATGTCACCGTCGCCATGGAACTGGGGGCCGACGGCGTGCTGCTCAATACCGGGGTGGCCCATGCCAAGGACCCTGTGAAGATGGCCCAGGCCATGCGCCATGGCATCGAGGCCGGCCGGCTGGCCTATGAATCCGGCCGAATTCCGCGTAAACGTTACGCCACAGCCTCCAGCCCCTTCGATGGAGTCATCTCCTACATTCCCGGCGAATAAGCAGGCGATTAAATCCAGATTCCGTTTCGCTGTGGATAACCCGTGGAAAACCGCACCAGCGCAGGCGCGTTTCCCAAGTGCTTGTCATCGTTGACATTGGACCCACTCCCGGGCTCCACCTGGGCACAAGACGGCAGCGGTGGGATAAAATGGTCTGGTGGTTATATAAGCCTTTTGTAATCAACGGCTTGCGCTGAATAGATTCTCCTCCATGCATCCCGGCCGCCCGCTTACGGCCGGATTCTCCGCTGGTTACCCCCGTATTTTGGCAGCTTGGCCCGTCCACCGCCGGACAGGGGGGATGTCCTGTGGATAACCCGGCAAATGCGCAGCAGGAATTGCGGTTTGGCGGGCCTTTGGGCTCTGCCGGCGATTGTGCTGTGCGTGGGCTGTACGGTGTGAGTTAAGTCTTCTGCACGGTGGCCATCAGGGCCCGGGCTCGTTCCAGCTCCTTTTGGCGGGCAGCGGCGGCCGCGGGATCGCTCACGTGCCTGGCGGCGGCGGCCGCATATTGGGCGCGGGCGGCCTCGTAATCAATTTCGCCGGCCGGTTTGGCCTCGGAGGTGAGCACGGTCAGGCGGTTTCCTTTCATCTGGGCGATGCCGCCGGCGATGAAGTAAAAGAGGGAGCCGCCATCCACCGGATCCAGCCGCAGCGGCCCGGTCCCCAGTTTCACCAGCAACGGAGCGCGATCCGTCAGGATACCGATCAGCCCGTCATGGGCCGGCACAATGGCCTGCTTGATCCGGCCGTCATAGGCCTGCTGCTCGGGCGTCACCAGCGTGCATTGGAACGACATCAACCACTCCGCTCAGGAAGGCGCGAGTGTAGGGACCGGTTGGCGGGGCGTCAACTTATCCCTTGGAGGCTTGAGGGACCAGCTTGGCGCGAAGGGCCTCGATGGCCTTGTCGCGCGACTCGCCGCTGAGCTTGTTATCGAACTCCACCGGCTTGCCCACCACGACCTGCAACTGGGCCAGGGCCTTTTCCGTCAGGTCCGCCTCCTCGCAGTAAAGGCAGTCGATCAGGAACTCGCGGTCCCGGCGCAGGCGGTTGAGTTCCTCCACCGAAAGCTGATTCAGCGAGTTGACGATCTCGGCCAGAACCAGCTTCTGATGTTCCGAGAGCTGGCTGCGATCCAGGGCCCGCAACAGCGGCCCGACATCCGCCCCCAGGCCTTTGAGCTTCGTGGCGGCCGCTTCGCGCTGGGCGAAGGCTTCGACATCCAGCTTGGCCACCAGGTCCCTGACGGTAGCGGCCAGTTCGGCTTTGGGCTGGGGCTCGCTGAGGACCTGCCGCGCCGTCCCTAGGTCGACGCCCATGGCGATATTGGAGTTGAACATTCGCAGGATCGGCCCCAGGTGTTGTCGCAGTGCGTTGGCATGTCGTCGGCGCATCTCGGACAGATTGGCGGCGGTATAGGCGTTCTGGGAGAGGACCTGCCCGGTGCGGTTCTCCAGGATCAGCACCGTCAACTGTAACGCGCCGCCGGGGGTATTCTCGTTTTGGACGTAGGTGATTTGCTGGGAGCTGTCGCCAGTGGAGGTTGTGCGGCTGATGTTCAACTGGCCGGAGAGCTGGTGGATCATGAGGCGCCCGGTGTTGCCCCTATCTCTCGGCTGGTTGATGTTCAGGATGAAAGTCCCCTTGCCTGACGTGACGGTGCCTGACCCGCCGGGGACCGCGAGCCGCAGCGACCGGCTGGCGGCTCCTTCCTGAACGGGGAGCTTCACTTGCAGGTGCAGCCGCCCGTCTTTCACGCCGAAGGTGCAGGCCTCCTCCGGGGCGATGGCCGGGGCGTTTGGAGCCGGCGCGGCGCCCCACAGGCCCGAGCCCAGCACCAGTAGAACGGCCAAGGGCAGTGTTGTGAACCGAAGCATAAATGTCTCCACCGCTTAGTATCGCTGAGCTGGCCAAAGGTTGCACAATAGCCAGCGACTGCCGCGATGTGTTATACTCACCGCGGTTCGATGGCAACCACCGCGCTGGCCGCGGTGGTTCGTGTTTGAAAGGAGACCGGCCATGCAAATTGTCAGCGCCGCCGAGAAGGAAGCCCTCGTCAGCAGGCGCGAGGAGCTTTATCGCCAGCAGATTGACCTCCAGGAGCGCATCCGCAAGGCCGCCGCCCTGGGGGATTTGTCCGAAAACGCCGAATACCATTTCGCCAAGGAAGAAAATCGGCGCGTGCAGCAGCAGATCGCCGAAATCGAGACCAAGCTGCAAAATGCCGCGGTTGTCTCCAACGAGCACGCCCCCGAAGGCATGGTCTACCTGGGCCACACCGTCAAACTCCTGGACCTGTCCGACGACACCGAGCAGTTGGTGCGCCTGGTGGGCGAGGCCCAGCCCCCGTCGGCCGACAGCGATGTGCTGCCGGTGTCGGTCAATAGCCCCATGGGCGAGTCCCTGATGAAAGCCCAGGTGGGCGACACCATCCGCGTGAAGGCCCCGCGCGGCACCATGGAGTTCCGCATCCTCGAGATCGTGCAGTAGGCAAGCCCAACGCAAAAGGCGCGGCCGATGAAGGATGAGCCAGGAATCCTCGAAGGCCCGGCCCAGCCCGCCGCCACCGTCGAACCGGCCGCGGCGACGGCTTCGGCGAACTGGCGGGTGCGCATCGGCCTGCTGGGGGCGCCGCTGCTTTTTGCCCTGTTCTGGTGGCTGGGCCGCGGACTGACGCCCCAGGGCCGGGCCCTGGCGGGGATCCTGGCGGCCGTGGCGGTGCTGTGGATCACCGAGGCCATGCCCCTGGCCGCCTCGTCCCTGCTGGGGGCTCTGCTCTGTGTGCTGCTGGGGGTGGCCGACATCAAGACGGTCCTGATTCCGTTTGCCGACCCGATTGTTTTCCTCTTCATGGGCAGCTTCATCCTGGCCGAGTCCATGCGTCTGCATGGCTTGGACCGCCGGCTGGCCATGGGCCTGCTGTCGCTGAGGATGGTCAGCGCCAGTCCCGGCCGGGTGGTGGCGGCCGTGGGCGTCATGGCCGCCCTGGTCTCCATGTGGGTCAGCAACACGGCCACGGCGGCCATGATGTTGCCCCTTGCCCTGGGCATTTTGCGGGCGATGGGCGGCGCGGACCGCGCTGCGGCCGGAAGCTCAGCACCGCTGGCGCCGGATCGCCTCTGCTGGGGGGTCCTGCTGATGGTGGCTTATGGGGCGTCGATCGGCGGCATCGCCACTCCGGTCGGCACGCCGCCGAATCTGATCGGCATCGCCCTGATTCGCCAGAACCTGTCGGTCCACATCTCGTTTCTGCGCTGGATGATGCTGTGCGTGCCGCTGTTTGTGGTGATGATGCTGGCCTTGACGCTGCTGCTGCGGCCGCGGGCCGCGCAGGGTGTCGCCGCTGGCGGCAGCTTGCGCCGGTTTTTCGTGCAGCAGCGCCGGGACCTGGGACCCTGGACCGCGGGGCAGATCAACACGCTGGTGGCCTTTGCCGTGGCGGTTGTGCTGTGGCTGGTGCCGGGCATTCTGGCGGCCCTGTTGCCCAGCCACAGCCCGGTTTTGCGAGGCCTGGAAAGGCGCTTGCCCGAGGCCGCCGCCGCACTGGTGGCGGCGCTGCTGCTGTTTGTACTGCCCACGGGCCGAGGCCGCGCGACCATCGACTGGTCTGCCGCCGCCCGCATCGACTGGGGAACCATCCTTCTGTTTGGCGGGGGGCTGAGCCTGGGCGGGCTGATGTTCAAGACCGGCGTCGCCGACGCTCTGGGCCGCAATATCACGGGTTTGACCGGCGCCAGTTCACTGTGGGCGCTGACGGCAGTGTGCATCGCCATGGCCATCGCCCTCAGTGAGCTGACGTCCAATACGGCATCGGCCAACATGGTGATCCCCGTGGCCATTGCCCTGGCGCAGGCCGCCGGCGTGTCAGCGTTGCCACCGGCCCTGGGCGCCTGCCTGGGGGCCAGCCTGGGATTCATGCTGCCGGTGTCTACCCCGCCCAATGCCATTGTTTACGGCTCGGGACTGGTACCCACCACGCGGATGATCCGTGCCGGCATCGCGGTGGATGTGCTGGGATTTTTTGTCCTGTGGGGTGGCTTGCGGGTGCTGTGTCCGGTGCTGGGGCTGGTGTGACGATTGTCGGTTCGGCCGCGGGAAGACTGGGCGGCGGCTTGCGTCCCAGGCAACTTGTCGACCAAGAAGTTCCATCGTATGACCGTTGCCCGGACTGCTCGTGCCGCCGGCTACCCTCCGCTTCATCCATCGTTTACACTACCTGTCGCCATCAAAGGAGTGGACATGTCTGAAGAATTCCAGATGCAGTGTCCCAGTTGCGGTCAGTCGTATCGGCTCAACCAGGATTACCTGGCCAAATATGGTGGGCGAACCATCCACTGCCAGAAGTGCCAGGCGGCGATGACCGTACCCGCGCTGGAGCCGGAGCCGGCCGCCGAGCCTGGGCCGCAGCAGCCGGCCTGGACGGAGCCGGCCGCCGTGCAGCAGCAGGCGCCGGCGGTGCCCGTGGCGCCGCACGCGGCTCCGCATCTCCTGGGATACACCACGGCTCCGCATGGTCGCGGGTGGAACTGGGGTGAGTTTTTCGCCTTTCGGCAGATGGTCACACCCATCGTGATCCAGGTGCTGTTCTGGCTGGGCATCGTGGTGGTGCTCGTTGCGGGCGTGATCATGATGATCGGGGCCTTCCAGTTCGGAGCCGCATTTTTCTTTATGGGGCTGGGATACCTGATTCTGGGCCCGATCCTGGTGCGTATCTATTGCGAGTTGCTGATCATTTTCTTCCGCATGAACGACACCCTGAACGATATTCGCGATGATCTGCGCCGGCGGTGACAGAAATTAACGCAACCCGGGCGGCATCTGTGTATGTTAGACGGCAGAGGAGATCCGCAATGAAATCACGTTATTGCACTTGGGGGCCGGCGCTACTGCTGTCGCTGGGCTGGGCCCTGGCTGCCGCCGAGCCTACCACCACCACGAGTCCGGCCTCGCGCCCGCGAATCGAGCCGGAAAAGCGGCGACTGCCGATGGTTCCGGTTCGCCCCACCACCCGCATCGCCCCGGCCAGCAAGCCCGCCACCGTCAGCCCCGAAGCCCAGGCGGCCCTGGAGCAGGTCAAAGCCGCCTATGGCAAGCTCAAGAGCCTGGAACTGGCCGGCACCATCACGCTGGAACTGGACCTGGCCGGCCAGAAGCAGCGCCAGCAGGAGAGCTTTGACGCGGCGTTCCTGGCCCCCAACCTCTTTCGCCACCAGACGCGCGGCAACGTGCAGATGGGCAGTACCGGCCAGAAGGTCTACCTGCTGGCGGTCGAGGCCAATGAGTACATCCTGAAGGATGCGCCGACGGGGCGCGTCAGCAGCGAGGCTCAGCTTCCGCCGGCGATGGCTGCGATGCTGGCGCTGGCTGCGCCACCGTCCAACTGGTCCAGCGACCCGGCGTTGCTGCTGGCCATCAGCAGCGATGCGGCCGCCGTTCTGAAATCCGGCGCTTCCGACATCACGCTGGCCAGTGACGTGAGCATCGATGGCAAGCCGCACATGGCCCTGGTGGTCACCAGCGCGACCCTGGGCACCTCGACCCGGCTGTTGCTGGACCGCCAGACGTGCATGCTCCGCCAGTCGGTTACGAATCTCAAGCCGCTGCTGGAGAAGCTGCGGGCCCCGGCCGTCAAAACCGGCACACTGACGATCGATTACACCGCCATCAAGATCGACACCGACCTGAAGGTCGAGCAGTTTGCCTGGACCGCGCCGGCCGAGGCGCGCCAACTGGGCGGCGCCTCGAAGATGGATGCCGAGGAAGAAGAGGACCACCACGACGACCACGATCAAGCCCATGGCCCGGCCGACAAGGGCAAGCCCTGACAGCGCCGGCAGGACCGGGCGCCGGTGAGCGGCCTTACGTCCACGGCCGGTTTGCTCAACTATTGGACGCCGGGAGGTCGATAAAACCCACGGGGTTTGTATGCTACTGGAGCTGCGCTTCGCAGCAGCGCGGCAGTTTCAAACACACAGGAGCCGCCATGTTCCCTCGCCTCTTTGCCGCCTCGTCCCGCCGTGACCGACGCCGACCCGTGCTGGAACTCTTGGAGGGTCGTCAGTTGCTCAGCGCCACCGTCCAGATCACCGACAGCGTCGCGCCCGATGATGATGACCAGATCACCTTCGGCGAGGTGCGCCTGACGCGTTCCAGCGACGTGGAAAACTTCCGGATCAGCAACACCGGCGACGAGGTGCTGCATCTGACCAATCGCGCCGTGGGTGGCGATGCCGGCGACTTTGAAGCCGTCTTCAAGGACAGCGATGGCAACGTCATCGCCGGCGAAACCGTGAACATCTCCCCCAACACGACCTATACGCTGGAGGTGACGTTCAATCCGCAGGCCCTGGGCACGCGCGCGGCCGAGATAACCGCCGACACCGACGATCCGGCCGCCCCGCAGATCAGTCTGGCTGTCAGTGGCGATGGCATTGCCGAGGGTCCGCAGATCGCCATCAGCGACACTGTCGAGCCCAGCGACGACGAAGAACTGCCGATGGGCGACGTTCAGATCGGCGACAGCAGCGGCGCCCAGAGCTTCGAGCTGAACAACGAGGGTGATGAAACCCTGGAGATCAGCGCCTTGGCCCTCGATGGCGATAACGCCTCGGAGTTCAGCCTCCAGGTTCTGGACAACAACAACGATCCGGTCGTCGGCGACAGTTTCAGCATCGCCCCGGCCCAGACTTATACCCTGGTCGTGACCTTCAGCCCCACCGGCGCCGGCACGCGCGAAGCGACCTTGAGCATGACCAGCAACGACACCGATGCCGAGCAGCAGAACATCGCCCTGAGCCTCAGTGGCACCGGCATTGAAGATCCCAACGGGGCCCCGGTCACCCCGGAAAATTTCAGCGCTGACCCATTGTCGTCCCGCACCATCGAGCTGAGCTGGGATGACAGTTCGCAGATCGAGAGCGGATACAAGATCTACGAAGCCACCTCGGTCGGCGGGCCCTTTACCCTCATCCAGACCACCGCGGCCGACGCCACCAGCTATCGCCGCACGCTTCGCAGCGTCAATACGGCCTACTGGTATCGCATCGTCGCCTTCAACGACAACGGCTCCTCCGATGCCGCCGAGGACAATGCCCGCACCTACAACGAAACCGCCGGTCCGACCGCGGCCGCAGGCTATAACCTCGGCAAGCTGGTGGGCCTGCGAGCCCGGCGCGATCACGTCGGTCCGGGCGACTACAAGGACTACTACCGCTTCAGCCTGCCGCTCACCAGCACGGTGCGCGTGACCCTCAGCGAGCTGGCCGACGACGTGGACGTGAAGCTGCTGAAGCTCTATTCCAGCGGCAGCACCACGGTCCTGGGCACCTCCACCAACTGGGGCCGCAACAACGAGCTGATCACCAAGAAGCTGACGGCCGGCACCTATGCCGTGGTTTGCTACCAGGGTGATACCGACGTCAGCTCGGCCTACCGCATGGCGGTGGAGGCCGACTTTGCCGGCAATACGCGCGGCGCAGCCCGCAATGTTGGAACCATCGGCTCCACGACCAAGACCTACAATGACTGGGTCGGCAATAACGACCAGGACGACTACTACAAGCTCACCCTGGCCAGCAGCGGCGTGCTGGCGCTGAACCTCAGCGGTCTTTCGGGTGACGCGGACCTGGAACTGCTCCGTAGCGACGGCACGCTGATTCGCAAGTCGATCAACGATGGCACGGCTTCCGAGTCAATCAGCCGCTTGCTGTCGGCCGGCACCTACTATGTGCGCGTGATGTACTACGGTCAGAGCAACTACAAGCTGACCATGAGTAAGGCGTAGGTTGTAGCGCGTAGTTGGTCGCGAAGTGCCCTCACCCCAACCCTCTCCCGGAGCACCGGGAGAGGGGGAAAAGCTCGAAGCCCTCGACCGGTACGCCAGCGAATGCAAACTTAAGCCCTCCACCGGTACCCCGGGGGAGGGTTTGGGCGGGGGCAATTCCTCGCAGGCCGCGCCATGGCAAAACTAGGCGATTACGATCGCCGGCGGCTGGGCTTCGCTCGTCAGATGCGCCGGCAGGCCACCGACGCCGAACGCCGTCTATGGTCGCTTCTGCGCTCCAGACAGTTTGATGGCTGCAAGTTCCGCCGGCAGCATCTGATCGACCGCTACATCGTCGATTTCTGCTGCGTCAAGCACAAGCTGGTGGTAGAGCTGGATGGGGGACAGCACAGCGACCCACAGGCCCTGGCTTATGATGCGCAGCGCACACGGCGGCTTGGCGAGCTTGGATTTCGGGTGATTCGGCTCTGGGACCACCAGGTGCTTAAAGAAACGCACGTGGTGATGGATACGATCTACCGGGAGCTGACGGTATAAGCGTATCGGCAGTACGCCCTCACCCCAACCCTCTCCCGGCGTACCGGGAGAGGGGGAAAAGCTCGAAGCCCTCCACCGGTACTCCGGGGGAGGGTTTGGGTGGGGGCAGCTCCTCACGACCCGCCATAGGACGCAGCCACCGCGACTACGGTCTTAAGCCCTCCACCGGTACTCCGGGGGAGGGTTTGGGTGGGGGCAATTGTGGATTGCGCAGCTGCGGGCGGTTGGCCGGGGTTGCGGCCGGGAGCGCCGACGACACGCCGCGGGCGGCGATGAACTCCAGCGTGCGGCCCACCAGGTCCTGCGGCAGCTCGGGCGCCGGCAGGCTGTTGAGCGTCGTCAGCAGCCGCTCCACACCATCCAGGCGCTGGCGCAAATGCGCCCCGCCGGCCAAGGCGCCGCCGCCTTCGGGTTTGTCCAGAAACAAATCAACGGCCATCTGGTCTTCGTTGCTCAGGGTCAGTTCCATAAAAAGTCCCCGGAATTGCTACATTTGATATGGAAGCAACACCATCGTTGCCTCCTGCGCCATTCATTACTGCTTATCCGGCCTTCTTGTTCTCCTGAATTTCCTTCCAGGCGGCGGCGAAATGAGCCACCGCCGTGTGCAGCCGGGACTTCACCGTCCCCAGCGGTATGCCCAGTATCTGGCTGATCTGCCGGTAGGGGAACTGGTGAAAATAGGACAGCAGCAGAATCTCGCGCAAATGCTGCGGCAAGGCCATGACCGCCCGGTGAACCAGCCGCTGCAGCTCGTCACGCTCCATCTGCTCGCCGGGCAGGGCGGCGGCCGACTGCATCAGGTCGATAAACTGGCCGCTCTCTTCGTCGCGCGGGCTGATGGAGGCCTGCAGCGGGCTGGTCGGCCGGCGGGCCTGCGCCCGCATCAGGTCCCGCGCCTTGTTGGCCGCGATCGTGAACAGCCACGGCCGAAAACGCCGCTGCGGGTCGAAGACATTGGCCGACTGGTGAACCTGAAGGAACGTTTCCTGGAACATGTCCTCGGCGGCGGCCCGGTCACCCAGGAATCGCACCAGAAAGTGGAACAGTTCCCGCTGATAGCGCTCCACCAGCTTGGTGAAGCCGCTGCGGTCGCCGTGGCGATAGGCCTCCAGGTAGCTTTCGTCGGTTCGATCCTCCGCGGCGGGCAGATCGGGCGGAGGCTGGTGCACATCCTGGCCCTTGTCGCGCGCACGCTGCTCGCGCTGGCGCTGCGGGTCGTGCGGCCAGTTCCGGGCTGACCGGGATGCATCCTGCGAGGCATTCATTGCTAACCATCCAGCCGCAGGCTATCGTCCAGCCGTCCGGCCGGCAGCCTCAAAAAAACCGGGGCTGCCGCCGCCGGACAGCTCCTTGCGGGCCTACGAATTCTATGCCGATGCACGAAGCCAAATTGCCAGTCCCTGTTTTTTTCGACCTGTCGCTGGAGGCGTTGACCGCGCACCTGGGCAGCGCCGGGTGGCCGGCCTACCGCGCCCGACAGCTCTATGACTGGGTCTATCAGAAATGCGTCGCCGACCCCCGGCAGATGACCAACCTCTCGAAGCTTGACCGCCAGAAGCTGGCCCAGCTTCTGGTCATGCAGCCGGCCGTGGTGCAGCGCCGCGTGGAATCGACCGACGGGACCGTGAAGCTGCTGCTGAGCTGGCCGGACGGGGCTCTGGCCGAGACGGTGATGATTCCCGATGGCACGCGGCGCACCGCCTGCATCAGTTCGCAGACCGGTTGCCCGGTGGGGTGCCGCTTCTGCGCCAGTGGGGTCGGGGGGCTGATTCGCAATCTTTCGCCCGGACAAATTGTCGAGCAGGCCTGGCTGATTCAGCAGGCCCTGGGCCAGCAGGAACAGCGCCTCAGTAACATCGTGCTCATGGGCATGGGCGAGCCTTTGGCCAACTATGCCAACGTCATGGCGGCGCTGGCCATTCTGCACGATCCGGCTGGCATGAACCTGGGCCACCGCCGCATCACCCTTTCAACCGTGGGCGTTCCGCAGCGCATCCGCCAACTGGCCGACCAGCAGATTCCAGTGAACCTGGCCATCTCGCTGCACGCTCCCACCGATGCCCTGCGCCGCCAGCTCATCCCATGGGCGGAGCATTTTTCGCTGGAACAAATCCTGGGCGCGGCCCGCTATTACTTTCAGCGCACCGGGCGCGAGGTGACACTGGAATATGTTCTGCTGCGCGGCGTCAACGACCGGCCGCAGCATGCCAAGCAACTGGCCGCTTTGTGCAGCGGCCTGCGCGTCAACGTCAACCTCATCCGCTACAACGAGGTGGAGAATCTGCCCTATGGGCGGCCCACCAGCGCCGATGTCGAGGCCTTTGCCCAGGTCCTGCGCAGCGCGCAGATCAACGTGCATCTGCGCAAGAGCCGCGGGCGCGACATCGACGCCGCCTGCGGCCAGCTCCGCCAGCGCCAACCCGAGCCAGTGGCCTCGGGTGATCAGGAGCCGCGCACTCAGTAAGCGGTCCGAGCAGAGTAAGCGGTCAGAGCAGAGTTCGCGAAGGCGCTAAGTAGCGAAGGAATCGCGAAGGGTACAATAGTCTGCCGCCAGTGTTTACGGGGGCGGGTGCTGGGGGCTGGAAAAAGTCTGTGTGGCCCAGCCGCCCCGGCTGGGGCTTTTGCAGTTTTGCGGTCCGATGACTGGCCGAAGCTGGTGAACCGTCCGCGGACGCTGAGATAAAGGAGCTGGAGCGGATGCAAAGCAGCCTTCCCCGCGGCCGGCCCTTCGGGGATGATGCCTGGCAGGCGCGGACGGTCCGGCGCCTGCACCTGGAGCACACCGTCCGCCGCGAAGGCCGCCCCGCAAGCAAGAACAAGCGTCATGCGATCCAGAAAAACTAGCCTCGTCCCTGTTTCGTTGCCCGCCTGTTTCATTTCGCCCCGTTGCCCTGCTTACGCCCGGCCAAGGATGGGTCACCAAGACACCGATGTCGAGCCTGCGCAGACTGATATTTGAATCGTTCGGGATTTGAACAATGGAGAAACTTCCCCCATTGAACGCGATTGGGTTTTGGAGGCCGTTGCCGCGATATCGATATCACCGGGCACATCCGGCCCGATTGATTGAGCTATTGCGCTGGTTCATGGAGCGGCATCACCACGATCGGAAATGGCTCCATCCCAAGCGACTGGTGGACCCTACCTGGCACGCCAGTGAACATGCGTCAATCGTGCAATACCTTAGGAATGGTGTGCTCTTCGGGGGGGAATGCGGCTATTCGTACTGCCGCTTCCCCGATGGGCCACCTGATGAGGAAATGGGGTCGGGCGAGTTGAGCGATGGCGTTTGGTTTTGGCCAGAGGGCCTAGCTGTCTACGTCGAACGTTACCATATTCGCTTGCTGGATGAGTTTGCCGATCACATAATTGCCAATGCATTCCAAGTCCTCGCGAACCTAGACGCGGACGAGCTCCGTAACCGGGGTGAATCGTTTGACTTCTGGGACAAATGGTGCGCTTCATTTCGGCCGGCACACGGGATACCCCGCGTATCTGGTCACGGCCCTGAACGGTGATTTCTTGGCCCGCGCGGCACCGCGTGCTGGGTTGAGGAGCTGAAACGGTAACTGTTTACCGCTCCCCCATTGAAATGGCAGTAACTATCGAAATCTGGGGGCAGATAATGGGCAAAGGCAAATCAAAGGGCAGCGGCCGGGGTCGGGAGTCTTTGATTTTCCTGACGATCGTGATCCCCCCGCCAATGGGCCGAGGACGGGTCGCGCCGGTCTGGCGACGGCGCTGTTGGATCCGCCGGATTCCACGTGGCACCCGACCGCTCCCTCCGTGACGGTCGCGGCGCTGGTTACTGATTTCCCGTCGCGAGGCCGTTGCGCCATCGCACCTTCGCGTTCTCCGGAAGACCCGGAGGCCCCCCAGCCGAGGCGGCTGGGCTACAGATCTATTTGGCGATGGGGAACTATACCGCGACCGGCGGCAGGAGCATGCGCGTCAGTTCTTCCAGGAGGGTTTGCGGCTCGCTCATGCGCCCCGGGCCCACGGCCCGGCAGGCGAGCCAGCCCGGCTCCGGGCCGATGAAGCGATAGGCCATCACCTCCGACAGCTTCTTCACATTCTGCTGGGTGACGGGGTTGTCCCACATGCGAGCGTTCATGGCCGGTGCAAACACCACCGGACACGCCGCGGCACAGACCAACAGACTGACGATGTCGTCGCAGATGCCGCCGGCGACTTTCGCCAGGATGTCGGCCGTGGCCGGCGCCACCAGCATCAGGTCGGCCTCCTCGGTCAGGGCGATATGCTGGGTATGCGAAGACGTATCGAAGATATCCAGCACCACCGGGCGGCCTGACAGCGCCTGGAACGTCAGGGGTGTAACGAACTGGGTGGCGGCCGGGGTCATGCACACGCGCACGGCGGCGCCGCGCTGGGCCAGCTTGCTGACCAGGTCGGCGACCTTGTAGGCCGCGATCCCGCCGCAGACCCCGACCAGCACCTGCTTGCCCTTGAGCAGGGGCTCCTGGGGCTGGGACGCGGGCGGAGGTTGGACATCGTCGCTGGCCATGGCCGATCAGTCGGGCTGGCGGATGCCGCTGGCCTCGAAATCGACGGTGATCTTGTCCTGGAGGATTTCCTGGATGACCACTTCCAGGTCGGTCATGTTGTGCTGACGCTCGACCAGCGGCCGGGCGCCGTCCATCAGCTCCAGCATGCGCTTCTGGATCAGGGCGGTGAGCTTGAAGCGTCCGCCGACCTTGTTGACGATCTCTTCACTCTTGAGGGCTTCGATCATGGGTTTTCCTCATGGTTGCGCGCCGCTCGCCGGCGCTGAACGATCTGGATGATCTGGTGGACCGCGTGCTCCAGGTCATCGTTGACCACCAGATGGTCAAAGGCCCGACTGCCCTTGGCCATGTGAATTTCGCGGCGGGCGGCGCGAAAGCGTTTTTCCAGGTCCTCGGCGCCCTCGCGGCCGCGTTCGATCAGCCGGCGCTTGAGGGTCATTTCATCCGGCGGCAGCACGAAGATCAACACCGCGTCGGGATATTGATAGCGCACCTGCAAGGCGCCCTGCACGTCGATTTCCAGCAGCACGTCGCGTCCGGCCGCCAGCTCATCCAGCGTGGGATGACGGGGCGTGCCATAATATTCGCCATACACCTGGGCGTATTCCAGGAACTGGTCGCTGTCCAGCCGACGGAAAAATTCGTCGCGGGACACGTGATCATAGGTCTTGCCGGCCTCGTCGCCCGGTCGATGCTCGCGCGTGGTGGCGCTGACCGGATAGCTGACGCCCAGCAGTTCCTTCAGGCGCCGGGCGATGGTGCTCTTGCCCACGCCCGAGGGCCCCACCAGCACGATCAACAGGCCGCGATGGGGCTGTGCATGGCTCATAGACCGACCCGTTGCCCGCCGTGCGGGCGCTATTCCACGTTCTGAACCTGTTCCTTGAGGCGGTCGATGGCGCCCTTGATGTCCACGATGCGCCGGGCGATGACCGCGTCGTTGGCCTTGCTGGCGATGGTGTTGGCCTCGCGGAGCATTTCCTGGGTGATAAAGTCGAGCTTGCGGCCGGCGTGCTCGCCGGCGCGGCAGGCCTGCTCGAAGGCCGCCAGGTGGGCCTGCAAGCGCTGGATTTCCTCGCTGACGTCGGCCCGCTCGGCAAAGACGGCAATCTCCCGCAGCAGTTCCTGCTGGCTGACCTGCAGCTCGGCCGTGCTCAGAAGCTGGTTGACCCGCGTCAGCAGCCGCTTGTGATAATCCTCGATGACCAGCGGCGCGCGGGTCTGGATCTGGCTCAGGTCGGCGGCGATGGCCTGGGCGTGTTTCATCAGGTCCGCAAACAAGGCCTCGCCTTCGCGCTGCCGCATGGCCTGCAGCTTGACCAGGGCCCGGCTGGTCAGATCGCGGATCACCGGCCCGTGGCGCTGGATTTCGTCGGTCTCATCGCGCGGCTCCTGGCAGACCCCGGGAAGCTGCAGCAGGCTGGCCAGGTCGATCTGCACCAGCTTGTCCAGCTCGCGCACGGCCTGAAGCTGCTGCAGATAGCACTTCAAGGCCGACGTATTGATGTGATACGCGGCCTCGGCGCTTTCGGAGCGCATCTTCAGGACATAGGTGATCGAGCCCCGGCCCAGTCGCTGGCGCAGGAGCGTTTCCAGTTCCGGCTCCAGGCCGCTGACGATCTCCGGCAGCTTGATCATCGGCTTGAAGAACCGGTTGTTCAGCGCGCGGATTTCGACTGCGTAATGGGTGCCGTCGCGCTCGCCGGCGGCGTCGCCGAATCCGGTCATGCTGACAATCATGCCAGGGCCTCGCCGCCCTGGGCGGGCTGCACCATCGCCGCCGGCGGCGGCTGCGAACGCCGCTGCAGACGGCTGTGGCGGGCGTCGGCCAGCAGGTTCAGTACGACGGCCAGCAGCAGGAAGATGCCAAAGACCACGCTGGTGGCCCAGGTCAGTACGTCGCCGGTTTTGGAGCCGAAGGCCGTGTGGCCGCCCGAGCCGCCAAAGGCGCTGGCCAGGCCGCCGCCGCGGCCCTTCTGGATCAGCACCAGCAGCGTCAGAAACACGCTGACGATCACAAACAGGACCATCAGGAAATAGAAGAAGAAATTCAGCATGGGTCGTTCCGTTGGCTGTCAAAGACTGCTGTCAGCAAGCCGCCTGGGCGATGGCCAGGAAAGCGTCGGCCTTGAGCGCGGCCCCGCCGATCAAGCCGCCGTCCACGTCCGGCTGGCTCATCAGGCCGCGGGCGTTTTCGGGCTTGACACTGCCGCCGTATTGAATGCGCACCGCATCGGCAAACGCCGGGTTCCACATCCGCGCCAGGCACTTGCGGATGAAGGCGTGTACTTCCTGGGCCTGGGCTTCGGTGGCGTTACGGCCGGTGCCGATGGCCCAGACCGGCTCATAGGCGATCACCAGGCGCTGCGGGTCCTGGATCTTGCGGTCCAGTTCCCCGAGCTGCGCCTCGACCACGGCCAGGGTCTGGCCGGCGTCGCGCTGCTCGAGTTTCTCGCCGACGCAGTGGATCAGGATCAGCCCGGCGTTGTAGATGGCGGCCGCTTTCCTGCCGATGAGCTGGGGCTGTTCACCCAGCACGTGCCGGCGTTCGCTGTGGCCGGTCAGGCAGAACTTCACGCCCAGGTCGCACAGCATCGACACGGAAATCTCGCCGGTAAAGGCGCCGTTGCCCTCGAAGTAAGCATCCTGCGCCCCCAGCAGCACCTGCGAACCGGCCAGCACGCGACCCACGGCCTCCAGATACACAAACGGCGGGGCCACGCCCAGCGTCACGCCGGCCGGCGCCCCGCGCACCACGCCCTGGGCCAACTCGACGGCCGAGTTGCGGGTGGTGTTCATCTTCCAGTTGCCAGCCACAAACTTCGTACGCGCCATGAATTCGTCCTCTTGAAAAAAGACCGCAGGCAAGGACAGCCCGCGGGTCGAGCCGCGTAGTTTAACAGCCCGCCGGGGCGGGGACAAGAAAACCGCTCAGCAATTTTGTGATAGAGACGGCGGCCTTTAGTCGCCAAATTCCACGCCCACCACTTTACCGATCTGGCGCAACTGGTTCATCAGCTCCGTAAATGTCTGCGGCAGCAGGGCTTGCGGGCCGTCGCACTGGGCCTCGGAGGGGCAGTAATGCACCTCGACAATGACGCCATGGGCCCCGGCGGCGATGCCGGCGGCGGCCACGGCCGGAACGTACTGCCGCCGCCCGCAGCAGTGCGATGGATCGATGAGGATCGGCAGGTGCGAAGCGCTGCGCACCACCGGGATCGAGGTCACATCCAGCGTGTAGCGCACGCTGTCCTCGAAGGTTCGGATGCCGCGCTCGCATAGGATGACCTGGCTGTTGCCCTGGCTGAGAATGTACTCGGCCGACAGCAGCCAGTCCTTGACCGAGGCCGCCAGCCCGCGTTTGAGCAGCACGGGTTTGCTGCACTTGCCCACTTCGCGCAGCAGGTCGAAGTTCTGCATGTTGCGGGCCCCGATCTGCAGGGCGTCGGCATATTGCACGACCAGGTCGACCTGCCGCGTATCCATGACCTCGGTGATGATGGGCATGCCCAGCTCATCGCCGCATTGACGCATCCATCGCAGCGCTTCGGCCCCATGCCCCTGGAAGGAGTAGGGGCTCGTCCGCGGCTTGAAGGCCCCCCCGCGCAAGACCGTGGCCCCGGCGTCGCGCACCTCGCGGGCGATGCGCTGCAGCATGGGCTGATTCTCAACGGTGCAGGGCCCGGCCATGCACACGGCGTGGCGGCCGCCCACCTTGACGGCCGGCACCTTGCCGCCGCCGATGCTGATGATCGTGTCCTCGTCGTGGAACTCGCGGCTGGCGAGTTTGTAGGGGGCCATGATCTGCAGGACTTTTTCCACGCCGTCCAGGGACTGGAGATGGGCCTGGTCGAGATTGCTCTCTTCGCCCATGGCCCCGATGACGGTGCGGAACTGCCCGCGGGACAGGTGCGGCGCGGCCCCCATGCGCTGGATTTCAGCCACCACGCGAGCGATGGCCTGCTCGGAAGCCCCATGAGTCATCACGATTATCATCTGCAACCTCTTGCAAGCAAACGGCTTGCGCTCGCCGTCGCCGGGGTGTTAATGTACCGCATATTCCTTGCGCTCACAAGAGCCGGTTGTCGCCAGCAAACCGCGAGGCGTCCTTGCCGGCCCGCCCGCAGGCCCGTATGATGCCCTGTATGGTAGCGGGGCTGAGCCTGTTCCGTTGCGTCTGTAGCGGCGGCCGCTGTTAAGCGCGGCCGCTTCCCCTCTGTCTTAGGTCCCGCCCATCGCCAACCGTTTGCTTAAAAGCCATGACGCATAATCCACTCCATCAGGGCCTGCCGGCCGCCGTTGATGCATTGGTGGCCAGCATCCGTTCCGAGCAACATATCCAGCACCTGAACCGGGTCTATCTGCCCAGCCGCGATGTGGTCATCCAGATCATCAAGGACCTGCGGCAGTTGATGTTCCCCGGCTATTTCGGCCCGCAAGGCCTGACCGACGCCAACGTCACCTATCGCATCGGCGACCTGTTGACCGAGCTGTCCCAGCGCATGGTCGAGCAGGTGCAGCTCAGCCTCTGCTATGGGGATCAGATATGCGCTGACGATGCGCCCGGCAGCCGGACCGCCCAGTGCCAGCAGCGTGCCCAGGAGGTGGTGGCGGCCTTCATCGACCGCCTGCCGGCGGTGCGGGCCATGCTGGCGGCCGACGCCCAAGCCGCGTTTGACGGCGACCCGGCCGCCCAGAGTACCGACGAGACCATCTTCTGCTATCCCGGGGTTCTGGCCATCATGGTTCAGCGCCTGGCCCACGAGCTGCACAAGCTGGCCGTGCCGCTGATGCCGCGCATCATGACCGAATATGCCCACAGCCTGACCGGGATCGACATTCACCCCGGGGCCCAACTGGGCCGCAGTTTCTTCATCGACCACGGCACGGGCGTGGTCATCGGCGAAACGACGATCATCGGGGCCAACGTCAAGGTGTACCAGGGCGTGACCCTGGGGGCATTGGCGCCGCATTTTGGGCAGATGCTGCGCGGGCAGAAGCGTCACCCGACCATTGAAGACAATGTGACCCTCTACGCCGGCGCCACCATCCTGGGCGGCGAGACGATCATCGGCCGCGGGGCCGTCATCGGCGGCAACGTGTTTATCACCAGCAGCGTGCCGCCGCAGACCCAGGTCAGCATGGAAGCGCCGCGCCTGCGCTATCGCGAGCGCCGCGGCCGCACCACCCCGGCCGAGTTCGTAATGGATTTCAGTATTTGACGGCCGGCGGCCCGGTCCCCGGCGGGGACAGGCGTTGTGCCCATCAGACCTGGCTGGCGCACAGCGGCCTACATGCGCGGGTCGTCTGGGCCTTGGTCGGCGTCGCCCTTGAGGTCCGCCAGCAGGTCCGCGTAGTCGGCGTCGTCCAGCTCGAACCAGTCGGGGATCGCCGCCACCGAACAGCCGCGCCTCTCCGCCAAGGCCGCCACGATGCGCTTGCGCAGTTCCGGATCGAGGATGTCGCGTATTCGGACCATGAACCTATTGTAACCGCCCGCGGCGGCGGCGCCGTCAACAATCCGGCTTTTTGCCCTTCAGCCCGGGGGCCAGGTGAACGGTCGGCCGGCCAATACGTGTAGATGCAGATGAAACACCGACTGCTGGGCGCCGGGGCCGCAGTTGAACACGGTGCGAAAATCGGTGTGGCCCATCTGCCGCATGAGCCGCGAGGCCAGCAGCAGCAGCCCGCCGACCAGCGCTGCATCGCCCGGCTGCAAGTCGTTGAGGGTGGGGATCTGTTTCCTGGGGATCAGGAGCAGATGCACCGGCGCCTGCGGATCGATGTCGTGAATGGCGATGTAATCGGCATCCTCGTAAACAATCCTGGCCGGAATCTTGCGCTGGATGATCTTGGTAAACAGCGAGTCTTCCATGGGGTTCTCCTTGCCAACGGATGGCGATGGCTTCAGGCGCGCATCGCCGCAAGCGCCTGCCAGGTGACATCGATGATATCCCCGGCCATCGAATCAGCCTTGTCTTTCCACAAGCCGCCCAACCGCTCCGCCAGCGCCTGCCGCGATGAGGGCGGCTGACCCGGCAGGCACAGCACGGCGGCCGCCGCGCCTTGGGCCAGGTTCACCGGGCGGATGCCCTGGCTTAGGGCCAGGCGCATGGTGCCGAAGAAGCGGTCTTCATAGCCCAGCTTGCGCTGCGGGTCGCGGATGACGCGGGCGACCAGATCGTCCAGGTTGGGGCAGACCATCCGCTGCAGCAGGTCATCGGCATAGGTGCGATAGCCATCGGGGGTGAACAGCGGCTCGCCCATCCTGGCGTATTTGCGGCACAGCGCCGCGCCTGATTCCTCAATGAACGCCGCGCGGGCAATGGCCATCAGGTCGGGATGATCGGCCGCCTGGGCCATGGTCAGCAATCCGCGACGGGCCGCCAGATAGCCGATCAGGGCATGGATGGCATTATGGCCATAGAGCTTGGCCTCCTCGAAGGGCAGCAGGTCGTCCTTTTCCATGAACACGCTGATGCCGCGCACAAAGCCGTCAAGGTGGATGCGCGAAATGAAGATGCGGTTGAACGTTTCCACCAGCACGGCCCTGGAACTGGCGGGCGTGAGCGTCGCCAAGCCCAGGCGGTGAATCTGCTGGGGCTGGTCGATCACGCCGCTCATCTTGCCGATCACCGTGTTGAGAATTTGGAAGCGGCTGGGCATCGGGCCGTGGCGCCGCAGGTTTTCCTGAAGCATCTCGGCGGCGTGATTGTGGTTCTCGGCGGCATAGAGGATACCGGGCTTGCCTCGCTTGGCCAACCCGGCTGCCAGCAGCTTGGCGACCGAGGCGTCGTCGGCCGAGTCGTAAAAGTTGACCGACGGCAGCGCGGTGGCCATTTCGTCGGCCTGGGCGATAGCGTCGATGGCCTGCTGTCGATCCTGGGGCTGGCGGGGGTTGAGCAATTCCACGCCGCGAAGGGTGGCCTGTTCGATGCGGTCGTGATGGGCGATGTTGATCGCATAGGCGCCGCCGTTGGCCCGCACCGCCGCGACCACGGCCGGGTCCACCTCGGCCACCACATAGCGGCCGAAGTTGCCCGACACATAAGCCTCGTAGAGAAACAGCGCGCTTTGGATGGGTCCAAAGCCAAAACCGAAAAAGGTCCTGCTCATGGGGGTTGGATTGTCGCCGCGGGCGCTCAAAGTGCCAGATGCTGTTCCAGGCACTGCTGTTCCTGCTGGCCGCTCCAGTGTTCCAGGTTCAGCGTCAGTTGCGGAATGCCGGCGTGCGGATAGAGGATGACTTTGCCTTCGATCTGGTTCTGCTTGATCATCTTCAGCACCTGGGGCGCGTGCTCCAGGGCGCCGATGCCAAAAACGTAATTGCCCGGATCAATATCGCCGTCGACAAAGGCTCGCAGGCTGGTGACCAGGTCCGAAGGTGCGCCGCCGGATGAGCCCACCAGCTTGATTTCGTCATAGTGAACACGGATGCCGTCGACCTGCAGGATATGCTGGCCGCGCGGCAGGCCGCCAAACAGATTGGCCACGCCGCCCTTGCCCAACAGTTCCAGCGCCGACTGCTGCACGGGGTTAATACCCACGGCCAGGACGATGTCGTCGGCCATGGCGCCGCCGCTGACCTGGGTGAGGGTATCCTTCAGGTGCTCGGGGGCCACGGTCACGATCTTTACGCCGCGGGCCTTGGGCTCCAGGACGCGCCGGGCCCGCGCCAGCCGCTGCTCGATCTTGTCGCACAAAACCAGGTTGGCCGGGCGATAGCGCAGCGCCAGTTCCGCGTGCATCAGCCCCATGGGCCCCAGGCCGACGATCAGCGTCGTGCCGCCGGCCAGCATGCCCAGCTTGGGCACGCGCGGCGCGTGCGGGCCGTCTTTGCAAAGGTGAAACTGCCGCTCCTGGGCCGACACCACGCACGATACCGGCTCGCCCATCGACACCGCGAAATACGGCAGCCGCTCATCGGGCAGCGGCAGCAGGCACTGGCCGGCCAGCACTTCCTCCTGTACCAGGATGTACTGCGCCAGGCAGCCGCCCAGGGTGTATCCCACGGCGGTCTTGTTCATGCCGGCGGCATTGTTGCGATAGCGCTGCCGGTGGTTGATGGGGCCCACATCCACGGCCGGCTGAATGGCGAAGCGCTGGCCGGGGTGATACTGGGTGCGCAGGTTCTGTCCCACTTCCACCAGCGTCAGCGACCCTTCATCGCCCAGGATGACCGGCCAGCGGCTGGGGTCCCAGCCGTTGAAATAGTTGTGATTGGCCCCCTGGTCCATGATCTTCAGAATGGACGTGCAGACGCCGGCGGCGTCGACCCGCGCCAGGAGCTGGTCGGGTCCCGGCCGGGGCACCGGCACCTGGCGCACGGCCAGATTTTCAAAGCCCGTGCCCGAGAGGACCAAAGCCTGCATGGTCTGGGGCAGGGTCAGGTTCTTCTGATAGTGTGCCAATCGTGACATGGTTTCTCCGTCAATGGGGCCGGTCGTTCGTCGGGATCGAGATATTGCGGCCGGGCTGTCGCCGCCGCAGGGCCTTGTCATGCCGGGCGATCCAGGCGGCCTTGCGCTCGATGCGGGATCGAAGCTGCCCGACGAGGGTCGAATCGCCGCGCTGGCGGGCATAATGCTCCAGCCACTGGCTGCGCTGGGCCTCGGTGATCTTCAGATTCAAGGTGCTGTACCAGAACTGGGCCAGGTCCTTGACGATCCAGCGGCGGCGCAGCCAGCGAGGCAGTTGCCGCACGCGCGCGGCATCAATCAGGCGCAAGTCCACGCTGGCATCCACCTTCGCAAAGAAGTGGCACAGGTAGAGGTCGCGATGGTGCAGGCCTTCGTGATGCAGACGGGCCGCCAGGTCGGCCGTGGGCTTGAGCAGCCGCTCAAAGGGCACTCCGGCCGCCAGCAACTTATCGGCGGCCTGAAACTGGTCCAGGTCCTCGATGATGATGAAGCTGCGCCCGTCGGCCATGCGTCCCCAGGCGACCAGGGGTGCGGTGGGAATCTGGTGCTGGGTCAACAGGCGAATGCCCTGGGCCTCGAAGTCGGCCGGTGTGAGCGGGGTGCGCACGCGCGCGTAGCGCTTGAGGTGCAGCCGCGCGGTGCGGCCGCCTTCCAGCGATAGATCCAGCGTGCAGTTTTCGCGGTCGCGCAGCTTGCGCCAGACGTGGATGTCGGGGCGCTCAAAAACCGCGGCGGCATCCAAACCCGCCGCCATCAGCGTCTGCCGCCAGGCGGGCACCGCCAGCAGCAGATTTCCGGCGGACATGGGTAGACCACTGGTCATTGGCCCGCTGACGGGGATGCAGGTTTTGTGGATGTCCCCGGCGCCGCCAGGTTCATCAGCAGGGCCGGGCAGGACACAAGCAGCGTCGCCAGGACCGTGCCAAGGATGATGCTTCGCATGGTTTGTCGCTCCCGGTGCGGGCAACTCAGGCTGCCGGCAGATCTTACCTGGCGTATTCCACCGAGCGGAGCTCGCGGATCAGCGTCACCTTGATCTCGCCCGGATAGGTCATGGTCTCTTCGATCTTCTTGGCGATGTCGCGGGCGATCTTGGCACTGATCTTGTCATCCACCTGTTTGGCGTCCACGATCACGCGCACCTCGCGGCCGGCCTGGATGGCATAGGCCTGGCGCACGCCCTCGAAGTCCTTGGCCAGATCTTCCAGATCCTGCAGCCGCTTGACGTAGCGGTCCAGGCTCTCGCGACGGGCTCCGGGGCGCGACGCGCTGATGGCGTCGGCGGCCGTGACCAGCGGCGTATAGGGCGTGGTCGCCGGCACGTCGCCATGATGGGCCAGGGTGGCGTTCAGCACCGCTTCAGGCTCGTTGAAGCGACGCAGGAACTCCATGCCCAGTTGCGGGTGGCCGCCTTCCTGCTCGTGATCCAAAGCCTTGCCAATGTCGTGCAGCAGACCCGCGCGGCGGGCCAGCGCGCCATCCAGGCCCAGCTCGTCGGCCATTACCTGGCACAGATAGGCCACCTCCAGCGAGTGCCGCAGCACGTTCTGGCCATAGCTGGTGCGATAGCTGAGGCGTCCCAGCAGCGGCAGCAGCGCCTTGGGCAGGTTGGGCAGGTTGGCTTCCTGGGCGGCCTCGCGGCCGATGCGCACCAGGTCCTCCTCCATCTCCTTGGACACCTGGGCCACCACTTCCTCGATGCGCGCTGGGTGGATGCGCCCATCCTGGATCAGCCGCTCCAGCGAGATGCGCGCCACCTCGCGGCGCACCGGGTCAAAGCAGCTCACGACCACCACGCCCGGCGTGTCGTCGATGATCACATCCACGCCCGTGGCATTCTCAAAGCTGCGGATATTGCGGCCTTCGCGGCCGATGACCCGGCCCTTCACGTCGTCCGAGGGGATTTCCACCGTGCTGACGGTGTGGTCGCAGGTCTGCTCGGCGGCATAGCGCTGGATGGCCTGCAAGATGATCTGCCGGCTCTTGTCCTTGGCTTCTTCCTGGGTTTCCTCGGTGATCTTCTGGATCAGGGCCCCGGCGTCGCGGCGGCATTCATCCTCGATGCGGCGCAGGACCAGTTCCTTGGCCTGCTCGGGGCTGAGATTGGTGATCTGCAGCAGGCGGGTGCGCTCCTGCTCGATCATCTCATCGAACTGCTTTTCCTTGCCGGCCACCGACTTCTCGCGCTGCGAGAGCCTGCCCTCCAGCGTTTCCAGGTTGCGCTCCTTGACGGTCAAAGTGTCCAGCTTGCGATCCAGGGTATCCTCGCGCTTGGCCAGGCGCTGGTCCATCTCCTTGAGTTCACGCCGCTGGGCCTCGGCCTCCTTGTCAAATTCCGCCTTGAGCTTCTGCTGCTGCTCACGGGCCGCCAGCTCGATCTCGCGGGCCCGGGTCTGGCCTTCGCGCTGGGCGTCGCTTCGGATTTTCTCGGCCTGGGCCTGCGCCCCCAGCAGCACGCGCCGGCCCATCACCTGCAGCGCCACATAGGTTCCAGCGGTACCGACGACCAGCCCAATCAGGACATAGACGATTTCCATGGATATCAACTCCCCGAACTCACGCCGCGGCCGCCGCCGGCCCAAAGGCGTGCTGAAATAGACCCTAAGCGGAATTTAACGAGGGAAGGGGCCCGGGCGGCCGACCGGCTGCTGGAGCGTGGCAGGGCGATGGCGCAGGTTCAGACCCGGGGGTCCGGCTCGGCGCGATGTCGCTGCTGCTCAAGCAAGGGCGGGGGCGCCCGCGAGGAGACGGAAACCACAGGCCCGGCCTGCGTCGGCCGGACCGCCGCAATCGCCGCGGGCTGGATGCCGACCCTGATCCGCCGGCATCGGGCAGGCGGACTGGACCGCCGCGCCGTCACCAGCAGAAGGATCGCAGCCCCGCTCACCAGGAGCACGGCCATCGCGATATGGATTCCCAGTGCAACCACGTTCAGGTCTGGTCGCTGCCAAGGGCAGGACCAGTTCAAAAGACCCGTTCCGGACCACCGGGCATCCGCACGCCCGAAGGCCACTATGGGTAACATCGGTTACACACCCAAGTGTCTCCAATGCTACCCTGACACAGCACTTACAGAATCATAGCCGGGATTTGCTCTAATGCAAGGCGAGCACGGACCTGCGCTTCCAAAAGACTGGCCTGACAGGGGCGGCGGCGGTAGTATTCAGCCCGGTTTTTCACACCGAAGGACTCATGCCAGCAGCCGAACCCGACAGCCCCCGATCCGCCGATGCCCCCGCCCAGCCCGCCATCCCGATGGAGCGACGCCGCCTGAGCTTACATGACTTCCTCAAGGCGGTGATCAAGGTCAACGGCTCGGACCTGCATTTGCAGGCCGACTCTATTCCCATGATCCGGGTTGATGGCCGGGCACGATTTCTGGACTGCCCGGCCCTGAGCAACGAGCAGGTCCTGGAATACATCCAGACCATGGTCAAGGATCCCGATCAGTGGACTGCTTTCCAGAAGCGCGGGGCCGTGGATCTTTCCTATGCCATGGCCGACGGATCAGCGCGCTTCCGGGTCAACTGTTTCCACAGCCGCCAGAAATATGCCCTGGTGATGCGGCGGATCATCACCCGCATCCCCAATTTCGAGGAGTTGAACCTGCCGTCGCAGGTGGAGGCGCTGGCCGACCACTTCCGCGGGCTGGTAGTGGTCTCGGGCACGACCGGCAGCGGCAAGACCACCACGCTGGCGGCCCTGATCGGCAAGATCAACCGCACGCGCTCCGAGCGCATCATCAGCATCGAAGACCCCATCGAATACCAGCATGAGAACATCAAGAGCCTGGTCAGCCAGGTCGAGGTCGGCACCGATGCCGAAAGCTACGATTATGCCCTGCGCGAGGTCCTGCGCCAGGACCCCGACACCATCCTCATCGGCGAAATCCGCGACACCTTCTCGCTGACCACCGCCCTGCGGGCCGCCGACACGGGGCACCTGGTCTTTACCACCGTCCACGCCACCAACGCCGCCATGACCATCGAGCGCATGGTCTCGCTGTTCGATCCGGCCCAGAAGGACCTGCAGCAGGCCCAGCTCGGGATGAACCTGGTGGGCGTGTGCTGCCAGCGCCTGGCCAAGCGGCGCGAGGGCAAGGGGCGCGTGCCGGCCATCGAGATCCTGGTCAGCAGTCCCCTGGTGCGCAAGTACATTCTCGATGGCGAATACGAGAAGCTCAAAGGCTCGGTGGGCAGTCGCGACTCGGGCAGCCAGAGCTTCGACCAGCACCTGGCCGAGCTGTTCCAGAAACAGATCATTGACGTGGCCGAGGCGCGGCGCCTGGCGTCCAACCCCGATGCGCTGAACCTGGTGCTGCGCGGCATCAGCAACGCTGATGCGAGGACGCGCTGACCATGGGGCGTATCCTCGCGGCCATGCTGGGTCTGTGGCTGCCCCTGAGCAGGGCCGCGGCCGGCGACTGGCCGGGCCTGATGGGTCCCAGCCAGTCAGGCGTTGCCCAGGAGCGCGGCCTGGCGCGGCAGTGGCCGGCGCAGGGCCCGCCGGTCCTTTGGACCGTGGAGGTCGGCCGCGGCTGGGGAGGGCCGGCCATCCACGGCGGGCAGGTGTTCTTGTTGGATCGGCCTGACGATGAGCACGACCTGCTGCGCTGTTTGGACCTGGCCACGGGCCGGGAGCTGTGGTCGCTGGTGCTGAAGGACCCTGGCCGGTTTAAGTCATTCCCCGGCTCGCGCAACGTGCCGGCGGTCGACGAGCAACGCGTGTTTGTCGTGGGTCCAAGGGGTGCCGTCACCTGTGTCGACCGTCAGAGCCGCAAGATCGTCTGGACCCACCACCTGGCCAGCCAGTACAAGGCCACCGCCCCCGTCGAGCTGCCGCGCCAGCGCGAGCCGCTGGTTCCGGAATGGGGCTTTACGGCCAATCCGGTGCTCTATCAGGACATGGTGATCGTTGCCCCGCAGACCACGGTCGTCGGACTGGTGGCCTACGGCAAAGCCGACGGCAAGGTGCGCTGGGAATCGCCGCCGGTGGGGCGCAATCGCTACAGCTATGCCACGCCGCTGCTGACCCAACTGCGAGGCCTGGAGCAGTTGGTGGTCCTGGGCAACCAGGAGATCGGCCGCTGGCCGCCGGCGCTGATCAGTGGCGTCGAGGCCGCCACCGGCAAGCGGTTGTGGCAGATCCGCACCTGGAAGCAGTTCAACATTCCCATGGGCATGCCCGCTCGCCTTGGCGAGGACCGCCTGTTTGTCACCGGCGGCTATGGCATCGGTTGTTTTATCGTGGCTTTGGAAAAGACCGACCAGCGCTGGACCGCCAGCTTCGCCATGAAGGACAACGACAACTGCGGCGCCCACGTGCACAGCCCGATCTTTCATAAGGGCCACATCTACGCCAACAGCTATGATCGTTACAGCCACTTTGAGCAAAACGGCCTGGTATGCCTGGATGAGCGGGGCCAGCTCAAATGGCGCAGCGGCCCGCGGGTGATGTTCGATAACGGCGGGCTGCTGATCGCCGAGGACCTGATCTACATTCTCAACGGCGCCACCGGCGAACTGCACCTGGTGGAAGCCACCCCGGAGGCTTTCAAGCCGCTGGCCAGGGCGGCGATTCTGGAAGCGCGCGACGAATCGGCCTGGGCACCACTGGCGATGGCCGACGGCAAGCTTCTGGTGCGCGATGCGCGGCAGATGAAGTGTCTGGATGTGCGCGGTGCCAGGGGACCTACGTCAGCCCCATCGCCTGTCCCAGGCGCCGGCACTCGTGCAGCGCCATCCCCTTGAGTCGCGGCACGTTGCCTCCCACGTGGGGGACAATGGCCTGCGAGCAGCCCAGCCGCGAGCCCTCACGCAGTCTCAGCTCAAGCTGCGGCACCGTGCGGATCTCACCGCCCAGCCCCAGTTCGCCGACGGCCAGGGTGCCCGCGGGCAGCGGCCGGTTGACGTGCGCCGACCAGATGGCCAGGGCGATGGCCAGGTCCACCGCAGGCTCGGCGATCTTCACTCCGCCGGCGACGTTGACGAAGACATCTTCGGCCGCCAGGCGCAGCTCAGCGCGCTTTTCCAGGACGGCGATGATCATGGCCACGCGGTCGCCGCTGGCCCCGCTGACTTTGCGCTTGGCCGCCCCGATGACGCTGGAGGCGGTCAGCGCCTGCACCTCCACCAGCAGCACGCGCGAGCCGCTCATGGCCGCGGTGATCACGCTGCCGCTGGGCGGGCCGCCCGGACCATACTGCTCCATGAACAGGTTGCCCGGGTCCAGCACCTGACGCAGGCCGGTGCCGGTCATTTCAAAAAGCCCCACCTCGTGGGTGGCGCCGAAACGGTTCTTCACGCAGCGCACGATGCGATGCGAGTGGAAGCGATCGCCTTCGAAGTAGAGCACCGTATCCACGATGTGCTCGATGATCTTGGGCCCGGCCAGGGTGCCGGCCTTGGTGACGTGGCCCACGAAGAGGATGGCCGTGCCGGTGGTCTTGGCCAGGTAGACCAGGTCCATGCAGCAGTCGCGCAGCTGCGTGACCGAGCCCGGCGCCGCCGGCAGATCGGGCTTGTAGATCATCTGGATCGAATCGACGATGACCACGGCCGGCTGGTGCTTGTGGATTTGCGTGGTGATGCGCTCGACGTTGGTTTCGGCCAGGACCAGCAGGCGCTGCGAGCTGGCGCCCAGGCGCCGCGCCCGCAGGGCCGTCTGCCGCGCTGATTCTTCGCTGGTGACATAGAGCACCGGGCCGTCGCCGTTGGCCGAAGCGGCCTTGCGCCGTGCGGGAACGTCGCTGCCGTTTTTCTGAGCCAATTCATTGGCCACTTGCAACAGAAGCGTGGATTTGCCGATGCCCGGTTCGCCGCCGACGAGGATGGCCGAGCCCGGCACGATGCCGCCGCCCAGAATACGGTCAAACTCGCCGATGCCGCTGGGCAGGCGCGGCAACTCGTCTTCGTCAATGTCGCCGACGGCCTTGGCCGAGGGGGCTTCGGCGGCCTGCGCCAGGGCGCCGCGGCTGGCGGCGCGAGCATCTTCGGTGGGGGCCTTGTATTCCTGGAGACTGTCCCAGGTGCCGCAATCCGGGCACTTGCCCATCCACTTGGGATGAACACTGCCGCAGGAGTTGCACAGAAATTGAACGCGGGCCTTGGCCATGGGAAGGATCAGCCTGTCGCCGGGCTGCTGAAGCGGCTGCCCGGCACCGCCAGGCGCCGGTTGGTATAAGGCGCTGCCGGCAACAGGCGGCTGAGGACCATGGCGCCGGCCAGCACCAGCACGTTGGCCGCCAGCAGCACCAGCGCCATCTTGCCGCCCACGCGCATGAAGGCCCGGCCGTTGCCGCCGAACCCGTAAACCACCAGCCCCGTGACCAGCAGCATCGCCAGCGACAGCGGGATCATCGCCCGCCAGGCCAGCATCATCAGTTGGTCAAAGCGGAAACGCGGCAGGCTCCAGCGCACCCACATGAACACGAAGATCAGCAGCACGGTCTTGGCAAAAAACACCCCCGCCCGCAGCAGGGCCATCCCCAGGCTGCCGGTGACGGCCGGGTTGGCCGGGTCCACCGTGCCGGCCAGTCCCGGCAGATGCCAGCCGCCAAAGAACAGCGCCACGCAGACGGCGCTGGTGGTGATCATGCCGGCGTATTCACCCAGGAAGAACAGGGCAAAACGCATCGAGCTGTACTCGGTGTGATAGCCGCCGACCAGTTCTTGTTCGGCCTCGGCCAGATCAAAGGGCGCGCGGTTGGCTTCGGCATGCAGGCAGACCAAAAACATCAAAAACGCCAGCGGCTGACAGAAGACGTTCCAGGCCGGCAAAAATCCGCCCCACAGGTGCGCCTGCTTTTCCACCAGCTCGCCTAAGTCCAGGCTTCCGAACATCAGCACCACTGTCAGCAGCGACAGCCCCAGCGGGATTTCGTAGCTGATCATCTGCGCCGTGGCCCGCAGGCCGCCCAGGAAGGAGTATTTGTTATTGCTGGCCCAGCCGCCGATCACCACGCCATAGACCGCCAGCGACAGCACCGCGATCACATAAAGCACGCCGATGTTGAGGTTGGCGATCTGAAACGGCCAGCGATACATCACGTCGCGCACCAGGCGCGGCGGGGCGCCTTCGTGGTCGACCGTGCCGCCGGGATTGACCGGCTCGGACACCTTCACCAAAACGCTGCCGCTGGGCACCACCGTGGACGGATCGACGCCCACGGGTACTTCCCTGGCCGACTGCACCCAGCCGCCCCAGGGAACCACCGCCACCGAGATGATCATGACCAGCATCAGCAGGGCCGGGCCCACGCTGAACAGTCGCTTATCGACGCCGGCGGGCGCATAGTCTTCCTTGACGAAAAACTTCAGCCCATCGGCCATGGGCTGCAACAAGCCGCCGGGGCCCACGCGGTTGGGGCCCAGCCGATCTTGCACCCACGAAGCGACCTTGCGCTCCAGCAGGATCAGATACGCCACGGTGCCCAGTACCACGCCGTGTACGCCCAGGGCGATCAAAAACCACGGATGCCGCCAGAGCCAGTCAATGACCTGTTGCATGTTGGGTTAGTTAAGGGCCTCACAACTCCGCAAATTCGAAACTCGGCGACGGCTGGTCCTCGGCCGGCAGTTGCACGGCCTTGAACGGCTCGCCCATCTCCTGACGCACGGCCGCGGCGCTGTACAAGCCGGACCGCCCCAGCAGCCCGTAGTAAACGTCGCCTTCGCGCCGCGCGCCTGTGGGCGGCGGCACGGCCGGGGCAAAAGCCTGAATACGCCCTTGGTAATTCTCCCAGCAGCCGTCCTTTTCCGCCCAAGCCGCCGACGGCAAAAGCACGTCGCAGCCGTCGGCCAGGGTGCTGGGCAAGATGTCCTGCACGATGCGCAGGCCCCGCTTAAACAGGGCGGGCAGATCCTTGGGCAGCCAGCTCGACAGATAGCCGCCCACGATCCAGCCGCCGGCCAGCTTCTTGATTTCCGGTCGCTCCGCCTTGACCAGCTCGGCAAAGTCGGCGCTGGTCCCGCCCAGCATCCGCATGATGCGCCCAATGCCGGCGGCGTTAGGCGCCTTCTGGCTCTTGATGCGGAAAGTTTCCTTGCCGCTGGCGGCGCTGTGGAAGATTTCATCTTGGCCGGTGTCAGCCATCGGCCCCAGCACCAGCACCGCCTGCGGATCAAACTGCCGGATCATCTGCCCGGCCAGCCAGGCCTCCTCGCAGGCCATCATCGGCGACAGCATGCAGTACAGACTGCCCGGGCCCTTTTCGGCCACCAGGGTCTTGAGGGCGCCGGCCGCGTGCTCCAGGGCCTTGTCCCACGCGGTCAGCACCTGCTGGCCGTATTGATTGCGCTTGGGCCAGGTGAGGCGCCTGGGATCGTGAACGGGCCTATAGCTATAGCGCGTGTCGTCGCTGATCCACCAGTTGTTGACCTGGGCGTTGTAGCGCGGCTTGATGCGATAGATGACGCCCTGGTTGTGTTCCAGGTAGATGTTCTCGCCGCCGCTGTCGACGGGGCTGATCGAGGGGGTTTGTTTCAGCAGCCACACGCGCTGCTTGAACAGGAAATCCTTGTCCAGCAGCGCACCCACCGGGCACAGGTCCACGACATTGACCGACAGCTTGTTGTCCAGCGGTTTGCCCGGAAAGATGTCGATCTGCTCCTGGCTGCCACGGCCGCTGACCATCAACTCGCAGGTGCCGCTGATCTCGCGGGTGAAGCGCACGCAGCGGCCGCACATGATGCAGCGGTCGTTATAGAGCAGGACGTTTTTGCCCACGTCCTTCTTGGGCTTCTTGATCTTGTCCTCCTCGAAGCGCGACTGGCTGCGGCCATACTGGTAGGAATAATCCTGCAAGAGACACTCGCCGGCCTGGTCGCACACCGGGCAGTCCAGCGGGTGGTTGATCAGCAGGTACTCCATGACCGCCTTCTGGTTGGCCACCACCTTGGAGGTCTGCGTGTGCACGACCATGCCGTCGCGCACGGGGGTCTGGCAACTGGGCACCAGCTTGGGAACGCCCTCGACCTCAACCAGACAGATGCGGCAGGAAGCGGGGATGGACAACCCAGGGTGATAGCAGTAGTGCGGCAGGAAAATGCCCGCGTCCACACACGCCTGAAGGACCATTTGCCGGTCTTTGCACTCGATGGTGCGGCCGTCGACAGTAATCTTCGGCATAAGTCCGAATCTTATAGCGGCCCGAAGGCGGTTTGGCCAACGGGCCGGCGAGTTTGCCGGCGAGGCTTGCCGGGCGTTCGCAACCGGTCGGCACCGGGTGGGTGACGCTGTGCCGACACCGATAATGCTTACGTGTCATTCTGAGCGAAGCGAAGAATCTGCACGCGCAGCGCCCTTCCCGTGGCCCGCGCCTGTCCGCCGGCAGGTCTTTCGCTTGCACTCAAGACGACCAAGTGCGACGAGCCGTGACAGCGGCGTAGCTTCCCCATCCATTGGCAGCCCCCCCAGCGAAGCGGGCGAATCCGAAATTGACACCCCCAAGGCTTCCCATTAGAGTTTGGCTCACATTGCACAGACAGGGAGTGTTCAATGCAAGAGTTTGACAACCTCAAGCGAATGGTCGACGAAGCCGCGGAGGACGTGGCCAAGGCCGAAGGTGGCAACAAGGCCGCCGGCACCCGTGTGCGCAAGAAGATGCAGGAGATCAAGGCCGCCGCCCAGGAAGTGCGCAAGAAGGTTCTCGAAGGCCGCGGCAGCGAGCCCGGCGCTCCGCCGGCGCCTCCGGCCACCGTCTAAGCTGTATACCTCCGAGTCTGCCGCTTGCCCGGTCGTTCACTCCAGGCGCTGCGATGGCAGCGCCGACCCTACCGCCCATGCCGCCCAAACTGCTGTTTGATATCTCATCCCTGGACCTGGACAAAACGCTCTTCGACCAGGAGGCCATCCGCGCCTGCAACCCCCATCGTGGTGACATGGAACACCTCAACGGTGTGATCTGGGCCGACGGCGCCCAGGGCCGTATCCTGGGATACAAAGACGTGCGCGTCGATGAATTCTGGGTTGCGGGTCATATTCCCGGCCGCCCGCTGTTGCCCGGGGTTTTAATGGTGGAAGCGGCCGCGCAACTGGCGTCGTTCTATATTCGCCAGTACCTGGGCTGGACCGGCTTCGTGGGCTTTGGCGGCGTGGATGCGGTGCGCTTTCGGCAGGTGGTCACGCCCGGATGCCGGCTTTACCTGCTGGCCCAGCAGATCTGGACGCGCCATCGCCGGGTGTGCAGCGACGTGCAGGGGCTGGTCGATGGCACGCTGGTGTTCGAGGGGCAGATCACCGGCACCGAGTTTTGATCACAGCCGCGCCGCTTGCGCGTGCGGCTCCGTCAGACACCATCGCGTGGCGCCTTCAGCCACGGCTCAAAGAGTACGTTCTGATCAACCATATCACCCGAACCGGGGCCGGCCTCGCTGGGGCCATCGGCATTGCCCCACCAGTTGTCGCGGGCATCGATCGTGGCCGGAGTCTCGTTGGATACGGCCAGAGATCGGTTGGCTTCAAAACTATTGCCCTGGATGCGCAAATCGTGTGAATCGCTGTCGACCAGCACCGCCTCCAGGCGCATGCCGCGCAGCAAGTTGTCCTGGATCAGCACGCGGTCGGCCCCGCGCACCTGGATGCCGCAGATGCGGCCGTTTTCGATGCGGTTGCCCATGATGCGGTTCTCGTGGCTGCCGTGTTCGATCATCATGGCATGCCACGCGGGGGCGTCGAAGTGATTGCCCATCACATGGTTGCCACAGGACCGCAACAAGCGCAGGCCGCCCGATTCCTCACGCAGCACGTTGTCACGAATCGTGCAATCGCCGCAGTCTTCCAACTGCAGGGCGCTGAGCAGGGCCGCGCGGGTTTGGTTGCCTTCGATAGAGCAGCGGCGGCTGCGCTGCAGCAGCACGTGGTAGCGCTTGCTGAAGTCAAAGACGTTCTGCCGCACGATACAGTCCTCCACCTGCCGGCCATAGACGCTCAGCAGGGCGCCGCCCAGCGTCAGGCCCTGGACCCCGGTGCCGCCAGCCAGCAATGCCACCAGCGAGACGCGCAAGATGGCGCTTTGCAACTCCTGCTCGGAGCGCACATTGCGCCAGGTATGCTCGCTGGCGCCGAGGGCGGTCAGCCGCGTCAGGGCGGGTCCGGCGGCCGAGCAAAGGGTGATGCCGGGTTTGTCCAGCACCAGCGGATACTCTCCAGGCTGGAGCCGATAGTGGCCGGGCAGGATGACCAAGCGGTCGCCGGCCTGGGCGGCGCGCAGGGCCGGTGGCAGGGCATCAAATTGCTGAACGAGCCGGCCGTCGCGCTGCAGGCGCACCCCCGGCGGCGTGGTCAACTCAATGAGGGCATCGGGCGTCGGCGCCGACCGGATCCACGGGCCGATGGGCTGGAGCGTCAGGGGCAGGTCGCTTTGCGGCGGCGAGGTCACTTCGCGGGACATTTCCACCACCGCGGCGCCGGTCGGTAAGGTCTGGCACTGGCTGAGGGTAACCTGCCCGGTCTGCTGGCCGCGCAGGCGCAGCAGGGCCGCGCCCTGGACGACGTTGCAGGCGCGGAGGCGGGCTTTGCGCGCGTTGCGCAGTTCGATGGCTGGCTGGCTGGGCGGCTGGGGATCGGGGTAGCGGTAGCGCGCTGTTGCGCCGCGGGTCTGCGTGGAAAACGAAGCGGCGGGCCAGGTTTGCGCATCCAGGGTGTCAAGATGCAGATCGGCCACGTCGTCGCAGAGCAGCGCTGGGCGGCTGTCGGCGGTGACCGTGCGCAGAGCCACGTCCCGCAGTTGCAGCCCCTGAACATGTCTGCACCACAGGCCCCAGGCCGGCAGTTTGCCGAACATGTCATATTCGGGGTAACGGTCGGCCAGCTCGGGTGGGTCGGCGACCGGCGCCCTGTCCGTGACGCCGCCTCTATAGGTAAACCGACATCGCTCCAGGGTGATATCGCCCACGGGATGGCCCGGCAGGCCGGTGATGGAGGAGCCGTAGCCCTCGTCCAGGCCCATGCCCACGGCCTCGACGTCCTGGATCACGACGTCATCGATACTGCCCATGCCCGTGGCGAACCGGTCGCGATTGCCCAGGCGCACAAACAGGGGGGCGGCCACATTGACCATGCGGATGTTGCGGATGCGCACGTGCCGGAGGCGCGTACCGTCGACCGACTCCAGGCTCAGGGCGGCGCGGTCGGAATGGGTGATCAACGAATCGGTGAAACTGATGTTTTCGATGACCTCGCCGGTCTCGGTGCCGATCTTGAAGGCGGCCGCCAGCCGGCCGTGCAGCACGGCGCGGGTGAGGCTGATGTTGCGCCCGCGATGCTTGATGCAGAACACGTCATCGTTGCAAGCCAGGTCCAGGTCGCTGAATTCCATATCCTCAACGTCATAGAGCCACAGGGCCGAGCCTTCCGCCTGGCGCTGGGGAGGCTTATGCAGTTTCAGGCCGCGCACCTGGGCCTGGCGACACTGCTGCACCTCCAGCTCGCAGCCTCCAAAACCTTCCAGGAGAAGCTGCTGGCTGTTGGCGCAACGCAGGTTTGTCAGTTGCGAACTTTGGGGTCCCTGGCCGATAATCTTTACATCCGCAGCGCTGTGGATCTGGACACGGCCGTCGAGGTGGGCGCCGCTTTCGAGGCGCAGCTCCAGACCACTGTGCAGGTTCAGGCTGCCGACCGACCAGTGGCCCTTGGGGACGATGACACTGCCGCCGCCGCGCTGGGCCGCGGTATCGAGGCAAGCCTGGATGGCGGCCGTGGTGGCCTTCGAATCGTTGGCACTGGGGCCAAAATCGCGGATGTTCAGGGTCTTGTGGGTACTCATGGGGCCGGGGAGTGTAAGGGCTGGGCGGCGGAATCACCACTGCGGCGGCCGGCGTTCTGGAGTCGATACTAAAGGCAACTATGTGCCATCAGACGGTGACCTGTACACAACAACCGGAACCGACCCTGGCCGATCCACCAGCGGGGCAGGTGCGAAGCGCCCGGCTGGTGGTGGCGGCCTGGCTGCTGGCCGGCGTGGCGCTGCTGGCGGGGCTCAACGGCGCCGCCGTGCAGAACCGGCGCGAGGCCCGCGTATTGGAAACAGCGCGCGAGATGCTGGGGGCCGACCTGATTCACTGGTTGAGACCGCGAGCCAACGGCCAACTGCGTTTGCAGAAGCCGCCGCTGGGTTATTGGCTGTCGGCCTGGTCCTTTAAGGTCTTGGGTGTCAACGAGGGCGCCGGGCGCCTGCCCAGCGCCGTTGCCTCATGGCTGACCTTGGGCCTGGTCTACGGCATGGGGCGACGACTGCTGGGGCAGCGGGCCGGGCTGCTGGCGGCCGGCGCCCTGCTGGGCAGCCATTTGTTCTACCGGCATGCCAGTTCGGCCGAGTCGGATGCGCTGGTCATGCTGTTTGTGACGGCGGCCTGCTGCTGGTGGTGGCGGGCGTGCGAGGATGAAGGGTTGTCGCGGAGGTATCGGCGCCTGCTGTGGCACGGCGGCGGCGTGGTGGTGGGATTGGCGGCCTTGTCCAAGGGAGCGCCGGCGCTGCTGCCACTGGTTTTTGTGCTGCTCTATGGGGTGTGTCAGCGGCGATGGGCGGGGTTGTTGCAGTTTTTGCGCAGCGGCTGCCTGCTGACCGCCTGCCTTATCGGCCTGCCCTGGTTTGTATGGCTGACCTATGGCGCGCCTGCGGTCATGCAGCGCGAAGTGTTGACGACCCTCCACGGCTATGACCACGAGGAGCGCTGGTACTTTTACTTTCCGCAGATCATCCGGGCCATGTTGCCTTTCAGCGCGATGGCCGTGCTGGGGGTGCTGGGCTGTGCTCGCCACATCCTTGACCGCCGCTGCATGGGGCTGTTGATCTGGGCCGTTTCCATTCTGGCAGCGCTGAGTCTGATGGGGAATAAGCAGCCGCACTACCTGCTGCCACTGCTGCCGGTGATGGCGCTGCTGGCGGGCTGGGCCTTGGACCAGGCCATGAACCCAGGCGGCGGCTTGGGCTGGGTAGCGCGAGCTGCGGCCGTCGGCAGCCTGCTGGCGGCGCTGCTGCTGGCGCCGGCGCACATTTATTTCAGCAGCCGCCACGAGATGGTCATTCGCGCCGGCAGCGTGTTTTGCCTTTGTATCGGCCTGGCAGCTTTGGCGGCGGTTCTGGCGGGCCGATATTGGCGCTCCGCGGCGTCGGCGCCTGTCTATGCGCTGGCGTGCGCGCTGCTGTTGCCGCTCGTGATGGGGTGGTGGCTTCCCGGGCGTTTGCCGGCCGATGCCCGCAGCGTTGCCGCCGCTATTCAGAAGCACGCGCCCAGCCAAGCCTGCATTTTCTATGGTCCGCAGGAGGACCTGATGCTGTGCTTTGCTTTACGCAGCATCATTCCCGTGTGCTCCACGCCAGCGGAGCTGCAGGAGGCGATCAAGAGCCGCTCGCCGCAGCTGGTCATCAGCGACCACGAGCCAGACCCAGCGGCATCAACCGCACACTGGAGCCGGGTGCAAAGCGTCGCCTGGGAAAAGCGCACCCTTCGGCTGTGGAAGCCGACTACGGCTTCAGAACGACCTTGATGCCGCCCAACTGCTCAGCAGGTGCCTTGGGGTTGATCTTCCACGGGGGTGGATTCGCCGGCCTCCATGATCTGCTTGAAGCGATGCAGGTCCTGCGCGATCTGCTGCCGCGGCTCCTGGCCGAAGACCTTGGCCAGCGCATAACCCAGGCGCCCGGCGGGCGGGATGTAGTCCAGGTTGACGGTGACGTGGGTGCGCCGGGGTCCGGCGTTCACGAAGCGCACCGAGCCGGCGTGGTCAACGTCAGCGCCGACCATCGAGCGCCAGGCAATCAGCGCCCCCGGCACATCATCCAGGATGACCGCATCCCACTCGACGTTCGTGCCGGCGGGTCCGGCCGCCACCCAATGCGAGCGACGATCGTCCAGCACACTGATGGATCTTAAGTGACGCATGAAGATCGGCAGGTTGGTCAGGTCTCGCCAGTAGTGATACAGGTCCTCGGCCGGCCGCTCGATGCTCAGGGTGTGAACGACGTGAATCCCGCGGTCATAGAAATCTTCCGGGGCGGCTCGGCCTTGGGTGGCGGTATTGATTCCCAGCCAGCGATAGACCGAGCAGTGGCCGCGCCAGGCCCAGCCGAAAAAGACCCCGGCGCCGGCGCCCAGCGCCAGCCGCGCCCAGCTCGGGCGGCATTGCAGAGCCGCGGCCAGGGCGGCGCCGGCAGCGGTGCCGGCCAGCCAGCGATCGCGCATCGACATATTCTGCACCGGGCGGCGATTTCGACGCGGAGGCACCTGTGTTTCCTGTGCTTGCACGTCTGCTTCGGAGGTGATGACAGCAGCAACCATAGGGGCTCCTGTTAGGACCGATACGGGCCTTCAAAGGCCGTGCCGTCAGGCGCGCACGGACGGCCGCGCAATGGAAAAGGGCCCGACACGCTGGTCGGGCCCTTGATTGAGGCCGTGAGGATGGCAGCCTGACGAAATTACGTCGTCGGCGGCTTGGTCTCCGCTTCAGGCGCTGCCGGCGGGGCGGGCGGCGCCGCGGGCGGAGCTTCGGCCGGGGGTGGGGTTTCACCCGGCTGAGCCGAGGGAACCGCCGCGGCCACGGTGGCTGTCGCCGCCGCAGCCGTGGCGCCGGTGGCGGCCGGAGCCAGCTCTTCCTCGGGCTGTTCGAGGTACACATCATCCAGCTCGGTGGCATCGACCTCGCGCCGCATGAGGTAGTAGATGATGGTGTTGGCCGAGATGAACAGGCTCAGCAGGAACGCTCCGGCCAGGCCGATCGTCAGGTAAATCCAGATCGACATGATGCCCGCGCCCAGCGCCTGGCCGCTGCCCAGGACGGTGGTGTCCAGGTCATAGGGCAGGTGCCAGAAGTGGGGAATGGGCCACATGTGCGACCAGGCATTGTCGGTGTTGTTGGCATCGACGAACACCCAGGCGCCGGCGAAAGTGCGCGTCAGGACCAGCGTCACGTAGACAAAGGCCCGCACGAACACATACGTCAGGGCGCCGTAAACCAGAGCCACCAGGCTGTAGAACGCCATGCGCCACGGCCGGGCATACACGTAGGAGAACGAGCGGCTGATGGCGTCAAAGCTGTCGGAGCCTTCAACGGCGATGGTGGGATACATCAGCGTAAAGCCGCCCACCGTACCGAACAGCACCAGCGTCATCACAAACCCGGCGCCGATGGCCAAAAAGAACAGCACGCCCACCAGGATGGGCCCCACGAAGGGGATGTTGGCCAGCAAACCGCCGGCCGCGACGATGATGCCGACCACCAGCACGATCAGCAGCGGAATGATCGGTGCCGACAGGAAGCTCCAGAACTTGCTCAAGGAGAACTTCAGGGCCTGACGCACGGACAGCTTCTCCTCGCGAGCCACATGCACCGCGGCCACGCGGGCGATGGCCCCGCCGAAGATGGCGAACAGGACCATGAACATCGCCAGCCAGATGACAAAGTACAGCCAGTGCTGCCCGATGGCCCACACCGGTCCGATGGAGACGAAGTTCAGGGCGCTGCGGAACACGCCCTGTTCGCCGAGGTTGGGGCCCACGTCGCCCAGGAAGTTGACGTTGTAAACGCCGCGGACGATGCCGTTGATCTGCCCCACCTGGTAGTCCAGGAAGGCGGCAAAGGGCCCTTCGCCCTTGATGTTCCGGGCGGCCTTGAGGTCACGCAGCGCCTGGGCATAAGCGGCCTTGACGGCGGCCTGATAGCCGTCGGCGGTGGCTTTCTCCAGGTCGCGGCGGCGCGCGGAATCCTTTTCCTCGCGGGCCAGCTTCATGGCGTCGTCGTGGCCCTTCTTCGCATCGTCCAGGCGCTTCTTGCGGGCGTCGGCGATTTTTTCCTCAAGTTTGCCCAGGTCCTCGCGGCGGGCGGCGGCCTTGGCGGCGTCGTCGGGCTTGTCGTAGACGCCATAGTCGGTCAGCAGCTTGGCGTAGTCGCGCTCCATCTGCTTGCGGGCGGCGCTGCGGACCTCCGCGAAGCTGACGCCCTCGCCTTCCTGGCGACGCTGGAACTGCTGGTAGAGGTCCACTTCGCTGAGCGTCTGCCCTCCCTGCACGACGGCCACCCCGCGCTGCGAGGCCGGCCACAGGGCATCCAGCAGGCGCCCGCCGAAATAGATCGTCAGCACCGCCGCCAGGCCCAGGATGAGCTTGGTGGGGTGGATGGCGACACGGAACGAGCGGAAAATGTTGGTAAAAGCGAACGTCTGGCGCCAATCGACGCCTCGGATCACAAGCGGCTCTTCCGCCATGGCCCGGATCTCCTTTCCTACATTGGACTCATCCGATCAAGACGATGAACGACAAAACCCACGGGCGGCCATTATAACCCTCCTCCGCCGCCTATCAATCCATAAACCGCTGATGGCCGGGGAATTCCCGCCCGGGCGATCCCACGCGGTCATGGCGGTCGCCTTGGCCCACTTCCACGCCAAAGCGGGATGAGGCGAGATTTTGAGGGGTCTGCTGGATAACGAATACGCCTCGGCCTATCGTTGGACTCGAACTTACAGCGAAATAGGAGAACCTTCGATGGCGGTGCATACTCGTGCGGCGGCGGGCGAACTGGCGCATCAGTTCAACGAACATGGATATGTTGTAGTACGTCAGCTCTTTGCCTCGAATGAGGTTGAACTGATCCGCCAGACGTTCACCCGGCAAGGAACCGGCGGGCCGGTCGCGGGGTTATCGGGCGATGCCCGGCTGACGGCGGGCGAGCCTCTGGCGAAGTGGCCGCGGATGATGCATCCGCATCGACATCCACAGCTCGCGGTTGGGCCGATCGCGCTGCGATACATGCTCGACCCGCGCATCGAGTCGATCCTGCGGCAGTTGTTCGATGATGAGCCCATCGCGGCCCAGAGCATGTTCTATTTCAAGCCGCCGGGGGCGCGGGGGCAGGACTTCCACCAGGACAACTTCTACTTGCGTGTTCGGCCAGGCACGTGCATCGCGGCGTGGGCGGCGATCGACGACTCGGATCAAACCAATGGTGGGTTGTTGGTCGTTCCGGGCTCGCAGAACATGGAGATCGTCTGCCCCAAACCGTCGGATCACACGCGGTTCTTCACAACCGAGCACGTGGACATACCGCCAGGACTGCGCGAGGTGCCGGTGAACATGCAGGCGGGGGATGTGCTGTTCTTCAACGGCAGCGTCATTCACGGGTCGTATCCCAACACCACGTCGGACCGATTCCGGCGATCGTTCATCTGTCATTATGTGCCGATGGGGTGCGTGGAAGTTGCCAGCTGGTATCGGCCGCTCTTGCGCTTCGACGGAACCGAAGTCACGAAGGAAGTTGCCGCCGGCGGCGGGCCATGCGGCGAGGTGCAGGCGATGGTGAAGGGGCCGCACTAAACTCAGCGCGCGGAAGTTCAGGGCCCGTGGTGGTGCCGGTGGACTCGACAGTTCGGCTGTCGGGCGGCGGAACGCAGAAGCCGTCGGCGGCGTCACCTGCTTCGTTTGATGATCCCAGATGGTAGTGCCGGTCGGTCGAGCACAGGCTGATGGATCAAGGCCCCCGGGACTGCTAAACGCGGAACACCGCCCCCAGCCGTCGGCCCAGCAGGGCATTGGCCGCTAAGAGGGTCAGCGTCAGCACCGCCATCGCCCATACACCCAAGGCAGCAGCGATGTAGGGCCCATCCATCAGGCGCTGGAAGAGTTCGTAGATGGCCTTGGTCATCGGCCACCACGCCTGCTTCTGGGCCAGGATCAACGAATCGCTGACTTCCAGCATGGCAAAGGCAAAGGCCAGCAGTCCACCGGCGATGAGGTTGGCCGCGATCAACGGCACGGTGATGCGTCGCAACGTCCGCCAGCCCGAGGCCCCCAGGTTTCGCGCTGCCATCTCCAGGTCGACCGGCGTCTGCTGCAAGCCCGCCACGGCGCTGCGCACCACGTAGGGCAGCCGGCGCATGGCATAGGCAATCACCAGCAGCAGCATGGGATTCTGCTGGACGTTGACCCATGGTCGGACCGACGGCACATCCTTGAACCACAGGTCCAGCTTCACGCTGATGGCCAGGTAACCAAACGCCAGCACCAGCCCCGGCACCGCCAGCGGCACCATGGCCAAAGCATCCAGCAGCGCCCGGCCGCGCACGCTGGAGCGCACCACCAGCCATGCGATGAGCAGCCCCAGCGCCAGGTCGATGACCATGCTGATGGCCGCGAAGGTCATGCTGTTGGCCACCGACGGCAAAGCCAGATCGTGCGTCAGGGCCGCGGCGTAGTTGGCGCCGGTCCACACGCTGGGCAGGACCGACTGGTACCAGCGCAGCGGGCTGCTGAAACTGGTCAGCACCACGCCCAGGTGCGGCAAAAGCGCCAGTCCGCTGACCAGCACGAACGGCGCCAAGGCCGCCAGCGCCCGCCAGCCACGCAGCTGCCGCGGTGCCGCCGGCGTCGAGGCCTTGGTGACGGCCGTGTCGTGGCGGCGGCCCAGCACCAGGCGGCCCAGAACGTAAAGCAGGATGCTCACCAGCAGCATCACCACCACCAGGGCATAAGGCAGCGGCGAGATGCTGACCTGTGTGATGCGCTGGAAAATCTGCACCGCCGTCACCTCGGTGAAATCGAACATCAGCGGCGTGCCCAGCTCGGTGAAACTCCAGATCAGCACGATGGTGCCGCCGGCCAACAGCCCCGGGCGCATCAGCGGCAAGGTGATGCGGCGGAAGATGGTCGCCCGCGGGGCCCCGAGGTTGGCGGCGGCCTGCTCCATGGCCGGGTCGAGATTGGCCAGGGCGGCCGCCACATTCAGATAGATGATCGGATACAGGCTCAGGGCCTCGACCAGCACCACGCCCACCAGCGGGGCGGTACCCAGCCAGTCCACCGGCGTGCCGGGCTCCACCCAGCCCAGGTGGCCTGCGAGGCTGCTGAGCGCGCCCATGCGCCCCATGATCTGGCGCATGCCGATGGCCCCGACAAAGGGCGGCAAAATCAGCGGCACCAGCAGCAGCCCGCCCATGAGTTTCTTGCCGGTAAAGTCATAGCGCACCGACAGCACGGCCAGCGGCACCGCCATCAGCATGCACAGCAGCGTGACGCAGACAGCGATCCAGGCGCTGTTGATCAAACCGCGGCGCAGCACCGGGTCCTGGAACACCGCCCCCAGGTACGAGAGCGTAAAACCGCCGCCGTCGACGCCGGTAAAACCCACGCGCAGGACCTGGTAGATCGGCCAGAGCAGGCATACGCCGAAGATCGCCAGCATCAGCCCCAGCAGGCCGTATTGCACCGCCGTGCGTTTCATGGGCCGGCCTCCTGGCGCAAGGCGGCGTATTCAGCGCGGAACTGGGCCGCCCAGGCGCGTCCCAGTTCCAGGCGCACGGTTTCCGTGGCTTCTTTCCACTGGCGGGCGCGGCGCAGGGCCTCGCGCTGGTCAAAGGGGAACATGCCCAGTTGGGCGTCCAGACGCTTGGCCTGCGGCGAACGGAGGATCAGCCGGCGGGTCTGGCGCAACTCGCGCAGGGGATCAATGCAGGCGAACTGAATCAGCTCGCCCAGGATGACCTGGGTGCCCTGGCGGCGGGCCGACTTGTTGAAGGCCCCGGCGGTCTGAAAGGGGTTGGCTTTGTCAACAAAATCGGCCAGATATGCGGGGTTTTCATAAACACTGCGGCGAATGGGCAGCCGGCGCAGGGAGGTTTGTCGCGGGCCGCCGGCGCTGCCGGGCCGAGCATTCCACAGGCGCTGGCCGGTCTCGGACAGCACGAAGCGCATAAACCGTATGGCCAGCTCGCGCTGCGGGGCCCCGCGCACCAGGGCGATGGGGTCGGGCGTAATGGCGGTGGCCTCCGCCGGCTCGACGTAGCTCATGCGCTGCTCGCCGGCCACGTCGCTTTGCGAGCGCCCGTAGAAGTCGATGGCCATGCCCGCGCCGGCATCGCCGGTGCTGACCTGGATGGGCACCACCGACGACGAATCCGTGAACAGCCGGGCATTGGCGGCGATCTGGCGGATCAGGCCCATGCCCCGCGCCCAGCCTTCGTCCTCGCTGCGGCCCTGGGCTACGGCGTCGGCCATGGCGCGCTCGACGATGATCATGTAAACCTGTTTGGCCGACGAGCTGCGCGTGGGATCGGCCAGAATCACCCAGCCGTCCCAGCGCGGGTCGGCCAGGTCGCTCCAGGTGCGCGGCAATTCGACCTGCAGGTGGCGGCAGACATCCTTGTTATAGACGATGCCAAAGCTGCTGAGGGCCGCGCCAAACCACGATGGCGGCCGGCCGCGGTCATAGAGCGGCACGCCGGCCAGTTCGGCGGCGGGATAGACACCGCCGGGGCTGCCGGCATCCGGATCGACCACCGACAGGTCCACCGGCTCCAGGCAGCCCAGGCTCTTGAGGCGGCTATCGAACAGATAGTCGCCTCCGCCCCATGCCAGGTCGATCTGGTAAGTGCCCAGGACCTTGAAAGACGGGGCGCGGTCACGGAAGACCTTTTCGATGTCCGAGCCGCCATAGTTCAGATAGTCGATGGTCACGGCCGCGCCATGCTGGCGGCGGTGCCACTGGTCAAAGGCCTGGGCAAACTCGCGGCGGATGCCCTCCTGGTGGGCGGTGATGATCACCAGACGCAAAGCCTCGGCCGGCGCCGGGGTAGCGCGGCGCCCCGTGAGCGGGCGCAGCACAAAGGGTGCGGCCAGCACCAACGCCAACAGAAAAAACAGCGCATAGCGGCGCATGGTCAGCGGTACTTGTCCTTCCATTGGGCCAGCAGCTTCATCGCCTCGGCAGGCTCCATGCCCGCCAGATCCACCTGGCGCAGTTCGCCCAGCAGTTGCGCCGACGGCTCGGCGAACAGATTCAGCTGACTGGAAGCCTGGGCCCTGCGGCCGCGGCCGAGCTTGGGCTGGTTGACGTGATGCACCGCCAACTGCGAGAGCAGCTCGCGGGCGCGGTCCAGCACCGGCCGCGGGATGCCTGCCAGCCGGGCCACGTGAATGCCATAGCTGCGGTCGGTGCCGCCCTCGACGATGCGGTGCAGGAAGATGACCTGGTCGTTCCACTCGCGCACGGCCACGTTGAAATTGTGCACGTTGGTGTACTGGCCGGTCAGATCGGTCAGCTCGTGATAGTGGGTGGCAAACAGCGTCCGGCAGCGCACCGCCGAGGCGATGTGCTCCGCGATGGCCCACGCCAGCGACAAGCCGTCCAGCGTGCTGGTGCCCCGGCCGATTTCGTCCAGGATCACCAGCGAGCGCTCGGTAGCGTTGTTCAGCAGGTTGGCCGTCTCGGTCATCTCCACCATGAAGGTGGACTGGCCCGTGTGCAGCTCATCGCTGGCCCCGATGCGCGTAAAGAGCCGGTCGGCCACGCCGATGGTGGCCTCCTTGGCCGGTACATAGGAGCCCATCTGCGCCATGACCACGATCAGCGCCACCTGGCGGATGTAGGTGCTTTTGCCGGCCATGTTCGGGCCGGTGATGAGCATGAGGCTGTCGTCCGGGCCAAAGCGCACGTCGTTGGCGACGAATTCCACGCCGAGCTGCCGTTCCAAAACGGGATGACGGCCATCGATGATCTGCAGCGTGCGGTCGGCGACGATCTCGGGTTTGCAGTAGCGCCTCTGGCGGGCCAAAGCCGCCAGGGCCGTCAGCACGTCCAGGCGCGCCAGGGCCTCGGCCAGTTCCTGCAAGCGCGGCAGGTGAGGCAGCATCGTCTGTCGCACCTGCTCAAAGAGCTGCTGTTCCAACTGCACGGCGCGGTCGCGGGCCCCCAGGGCTTCCTGTTCGAATTGCTTCAGCTCGTCAGTGACGTAGCGCTCGGCGTTGGTGGTGGTCTGTTTGCGCGTCCATTCGGAAGGCACCTTCTGACGATGGGGGTTGGTGACTTCGATGTAGTAGCCAAAAACCTTGTTGAAGCCGACCTTCAGCGTTGAGATCCCAGTCTGGGCGGCCAGTTTGGCCTGGTAGCCGGCGAGCCATTGCTGGCTGCTGGTGGTGATGCCGCGCAGACGGTCCAGCTCGGCATCGAAGCCGTCGGCCATCACGCCGCCGTCGCGCAGATGATGCGGAGGGTCGGACTTGATGGCGCCCGACAGGTACTGGCCCTGCTGGGCGCAGAAATCGGCCATTGGCGCCAGTTCGGCGCCCACTTCCCGCCAGCGCGGGACCTTCTGAAGCTGCGCCAGCAATCGCGGCAACTGCGCCAGGCAGCGCCCCAGCGCCGCCAGGTCGCGCGGGCCGGCACGGTTGACGGCCAGGCGGCCCAGGATGCGCTGGATGTCGCAGATCTGGTCCAGCGCGCCGCTCAGCGCTTCAAGTTCCGCCGGCGCCTCCAGCAGGGCGCTGATGGCGTTCTGTCGGGCGAGGATGTGCTCGAGTTCGCACAGTGGGAAGCGCAGCCACTGGCGCAGCAGCCGCCCGCCCATGCTGGTGCGTGTCAGGTCGATGGAGGCCAGCAGCGATCCCTCGGCCGAGGCGCTGCGCACGGTGCGCTCGATTTCCAGGCTGCGCCAGGAGGCCGGATCGATGCCCAGGTGGTTCTCGATCCAGTGGCGGCGCAGCGGGGCCAGGTGCACCAGCGCGCCTTTCTGGGTTTCCTGCAAATAGCTGAGGATGGCGCCCGTGGCCAAAACGGCCGGATCATCGTCGGCAAAGCCAAAGCCGCCGGCGGTGGAGGCCTGCCACTGGTTGCGAATCTGTTCCAGGGCGTTGTGCGGCGTGAACTGCCAGCCGGGGGTGGCGGTGACAGCCTTGATGCCCAGGGCCTTGATGTCGGCGGCAATGGCGTGGGGCTGGCCGGAGGGGTTTTCGGGCACCAGCACCTCGGCCGGGCGCAGCCGGGCGATTTCGTCCAGCACCGGGTTTTGCGAACCGCTCATGGCCACGCAGACCCCGGTGGACATTTCCGTCCAGGCCAGGCCCGCGCGAAAGCCCTCGGCCGCCGTTACGTTGAAAGCCACGGCGGCCAGGAAGTTATCAACGCGGCCCTCCAGCAGGGGGTCGTCGGTCAGCGTGCCGGGGGTCATCAGGCGCACGACTTGGCGCTTAATCAGGCCCTTGGCCAGGGCGGGGTCTTCGACCTGCTCGCAGATGGCCACGCGATGTCCGGCGCGGATCATACGCCGCAGGTAGCTTTCGACGGCGTGGAACGGCACGCCGGCCATGGGGATGGCGTCCTGGGCGTCCAGGCCGCCCTTGGAGCGGCTGGTCAGCGCCACGCCCAGGACCTTGTTGGCCAGGATCGCGTCCTCCCAGAACATTTCGTAGAAGTCCCCCATGCGGAAAAAGAGGATGTAGCCGGGATGAAGGCGTTTGAATTCCTGGTATTGGCGCATGGCCGGCGTGAGGGCGGCCGCCGAGACCGCGGAGGAAGCGGGATTGCTGTCGGGGGTGGCCATGCGAGCGACAGCCAGAGTAAGTCGGCCGCGCGGGTCTATCAAGCGCCCCGCAGGTGCGCGTGAAGGTTGGTTGCATCCACCACAAACGGCAAAGGGTCCGCAGGGCTGCCGATCCATGCACCTCGATCAGGCGAGGCTTTCTTGTCCGGCGACCTGGCGGACCCCACAAGCGGTGCAGCCTGCGCGCTTGAAGCTTGTCGCGATCCGCTCTAGGGTGTTGGCCGGTTTTGGCCAAGGAGAAACATGCGCATCGGCGTGCCGTGCGAGACCAAGCAGGATGAATACCGCGTGGGCATGATCCCCGTGGGCGTGCAGACGCTGACGGCCGGTGGACACCAGGTCATGGTGCAGAGCGGTGCGGGCCTGGCCAGCGGATTTTCCGACCAGGACTATGTGCAGGCCGGCGCCACTATCGTCGGCAGCGCCACGGAGGTCTTCGCGTCGGCCGGTATGCTGGTCAAGGTCAAGGAGCCCCAGCCGCCGGAGATCGCCATGCTGCGGCCGGGGCAGATCCTGTTTACGTATTTTCATTTTGCGGCCTCGCGGGCGCTGGCGATGGGCTGCCTCAATGCCCAGATCGTGGCCATCGCCTATGAGACCCTGTGCGATCGGCAGGGACGGCTGCCGTGTCTGACGCCCATGAGCGAGATCGCCGGCAAGATGAGCATTCAGGAAGGGGCCAAGTACCTGGAAAAACCCATGATGGGGCGGGGCATTCTGCTGGGCGGCGTGCCCGGCGTGGCCCCGGCGCACGTGGTGATCCTGGGGGCCGGAATCGTGGGCACCAACGCGGCCAAGGTCGCCGCCGGGCTGGGGGCGCAGGTGGCGCTGATGGATGTGAACCTCGACCGCCTGCGCTATCTGGCCGACGTGATGCCGCCCAATGTGGTGACCATCTACAGTGATCCCTATACCGTGCGCGAGCAGTTGCGGGAGGCGGATCTGGTGGTGGGGGCGGTGCTGATCCCCGGGGCCAAGGCCCCGCGGCTGATCAGCCGCCAGGATTTGACAAACATGCACAACGGCAGCGTGATCGTGGACGTGGCCATCGACCAGGGTGGCTGCATCGAAACCAGCCGGCCGACCACGCACAAGGATCCGACGTATGTGGTCGAGGGGGTGGTTCACTACTGCGTGACCAATATGCCTGGGGCCGTCGGGCGGACCAGCACCATCGCCCTGTGCAACGCGACACTGCCGTATGTGCGGCAGATCGCGGACCAAGGGTACGTGCAGGCGGCTCGCCAGGACCGAGGCTTGGCCGCCGGCGTTAACATGGTGCGCGGCCAGGTGACGCACCGGGCCGTGGCCGAGGCGCTGCAGATGCGCTATAGCGAACTGGAAACGCAGTAGGGCGGCAACGGCGACGCGCGCGGATTTGCATTCGGGGGTCGCCAGTCGGACAATCGACGACATGGTTGGGCTGCATTTGGCGCAGACGTGTGATGCCATGTGGACGTCCGCTTACGTGGCGGCCGCCGCCGTGGTGGTATGGCTGTTGTTTCGGCCGTGGCAGAAGCGTCAGGCGCCACCGGCGTCAACAACGCAGCAGCGTCTGGCGGAGCGTGACCTGGCCGAGCTAATGCAGCAGATGACGCAACTGGCCACGAAGGCCACCGCCCAGATGGAAGAGCGGGCCGGGGCGCTGGCGGAGCTGATTCGCCAGGCCGATGCGCGCATCGCGCAGCTCAGAGGCCCCGCGACGGCCGGTCCGCAGTCCACGTCGCCACCGACAGCTTCCACGCCGACATCGCCTTCACTGACAGGGCCTCCGCCTAGCGTCGAGGTCGCCGACGAGCGTCACGCGGCCGTTTACGAACTGGCCGACCAGGGGGCCTCAGCGCTGGAGATTGCCCAGCAGCTAGGCCGGCCGCGCGGCGAGATCGAGCTGATCCTGGCTTTGCGCCCCCGCACCCGGTAGCTGGTTCACTCTAAAGCCCCAGTCGCTCTTTCCAAGCCTTGAGCTGTTCGGCCAGCGGCTTGCCGCCGGCGGCGCCGGCGCTCTGGTAGCGCTTGACCACGTTAGCCGCGCCGAGGGCTTGGTAAACATTCTCATTGACGCTCAGCTTCTGCCCGGCGGCGCTGATGGCGGCGTTGAAGTCAGCCAGCGTAAGCTGCGCCAACGCTGTCTTGCCGTCCTTTTCACATTGGGCGACCAGCGCGCCGACGATCTGGTGGGCCGTGCGGAAGGGAATGCCTTTGGTCACGAAATACTCGGCCAGGCTGGTGGCATCCAGGAACCCGCGCTCCAGCGTCGGCTCGATGTTCTCCTTGACGAAGTTGGCGCTGTTGACGATGGCGGCGGCCATGGTGAGGCAACTGCTGACCGTGTCGTAGGCGCGGAAGACGATGCGCTTGTCCTCCTGAAGATCGCGGTTGTAGCCGATGGGCAGTCCTTTCAGGATCGTCATCAGGGCGAACAGGTCGCCGTAGACGTTGCCGCACCGGCCGCGAATCAGCTCCAGCATGTCCGGGTTGCGTTTCTGGGGCATCATCGACGAGCCGGTGGTGTACTTGTCGGCGATGCGAATGAAGCCGAACTCGGTGGTCGAGTAGATGATCCACTGCTCGGCCCAGCGGGAGAGGTGCTGGGCGATCATGGCGCAGGCATAGAGAAAGTCACAGGCAAGATCGCGCGTCGCCGTATGTTCGATCGAGTTCGTTGGTACATCCGCTTCCGACAGGCGGCTGCGCAGAGAGGACCCGTCAATCCCCCGTTCTGCGAGCAACGCAATATCAATCTCTACCGACGAAATGCGTGGATCGAGAGGCAGTGAACTACCGGCGATCGCTCCACTTCCCAACGGTTTGAACGCATCGGCATCGTCAGCCACGTTTATCAAACGCAATGCGTCGCGCCCGAACATCTGCGTCCATGCCAACGCCTCAGCGCCCGCATCGATTGGCTGTGCACGCTGCAAATGGGTGAAGGACGGCATCACGACGGATGCGCTGCGGTCAGCAAGAGCGACGCACGCCTTGAGCAGATCGTTCATCTTGTTCGTGATGGCTCTTGCTGAACTGCCGACCCACATCGTCAAAGCCGTCGCCACCTGATCATTCCGGCTCCGCCCCGTGTGCAGCTTCCTTCCCGGCTCGCCGATGCGTTTGATCAGCTCGGCCTCTACGCACATGTGGATATCTTCAAGCTCCAGCTTGAATCCCGCCCATTTCGGGCCGTCGCGGTCGATCTCGGCCTCGATGTCCTTCAGGCCCTTAACAATGGCGTCACGCTCGGCGTCGTTGATGAGCTTCACCGTGGCCAGCATCGTCGCATGGGCAATCGAGCCGGCGATGTCGTGCTTGTACAGTCGCCAGTCGTAGGAAATGGACTCCACAAACGACTGCGCCAGCTTGTCGGTCGCCTCGGAAATCCGCGCCTGCCATGATTTGTCCTGGCTCATGGGCGGCATTTTACGCTGCGGCTACTCAAACTGCACTGACTTGACGTACACCAGTTGGCCCAGGGTCTGGCCGACTTCGCCCTTCTGGCGCTTATGCAGCACATAGACCTTGTCGCCTTCGCGGGTGGGCACATAGATCGGCGCGACCACGCCCCCGGTCAGGGTTTGGCCGTTGAGCAGCGTCAGCGTGTACTGCAGCTCGCGGGCGGGATAGGTCTTGCCGGAATAGACCTTGATGTCACTGCCGCTTTCCTTGAAGGCCCATTCCTTCTCGTCGCGTTCCCAGAGCACGCTGGCCTGCATCGATTGGATCAGGTCAAAGGGCACATCACGATATTCCTTATCCTGCTCGATCCACACGCGGATGGGCTTGTCGCGCGTGGTGGCGATGGCCGCGCGGAGCTTCTCGCCGTCGCTGAACAGCAGTGTCGCCCGGCGCACGGGCCGCTGGGGGTCGGGGGCAGCGGGCGCGGTGGCGCTGGGGGTCGGCTGGTCGGGCCGGCTGGCCGGGGCGGTGGTGGCATGTTTGCTCAAGAGCCAGTCGACGGTGTCGTCGCCCGCGCTATAGGCCCATGCGCAAAAACCACCGCACAAAACCAGGACCCGAGCCAAATAGCGCATGGCGGGTATTATACCGCCGTGGACATCGAGCGCGCCATCCGGCGGGTGCCGGCCGGCCGCTGGGCCGTGGGAATCAGCGGCGGGGCCGACAGTGTGGCCCTGACGGCGATGCTGCGCACGCGCCCGGACCTGCAACTGCACCTGGTCCATCTCGACCACCAGGCCCGCGGCCAGCAGAGCGCCGACGATGCCTGCTTTGTCGAGGCCCTGGCAGCGCGCTGGAAGCTGCCCTGCACGCTGGCCACGCGCCAAGCGGTCATGCCGCTGCTGGCACGCGTGCCCCGCAACACCTCGGCGCTGTTTCGGGCGTTGCGGCTGGCGCTGTTTGAACAGGTCGTCAGGGTCCATGCCCTGGCTGGGGTGATCCTGGCCCACCACGCCGATGACCAGGCCCAGACCGTGCTGCACCGGCTGCTGCGGGGGGCCGGTCCGCGCGGACTGGCCGGCATGCGGCCGCGTAGGCGCCTGGGCCAGCTCTTGATCGTGCGCCCGCTGCTGGGCGTGCCCCGGGAGGTTTTGCGGAATTACCTGCATGGCGTCGGCCAGGACTGGCGCGAGGATCCCAGCAACGCCAGTCCCCGGTATCTCCGTAATCGCATTCGGGCCGTTCTGGAAAACCAACCCGCGTTGACAGCGAGCCTGCTGCAACTGGCATCGGATATGGGCCGCTGGAGTCGCTGGCTCAGTCGCCAGGCGCCGCGCTGGCCGGCGGTCGTGCCGGTACAGCAGGTACGGCAACTGCCGCCGCCGGTGGCGGCCGAGGCGCTGCGCCGCTGGCTGATTTCCCAAGGGGTCCCAGCCGACGCCGCCGGCGCCGATGCGGTGGATCGGCTGCTGGCCATGGCCGAGGATGCGGCCGCGCCGGCGCGGCAGCAGTTTGCCGGCAGTCTCCTGGTGCGCCGCCGCGCGGGCACCTTGTTTATCGAAAAGCCGCCGCAGCCAACTCAGGCCGATAGCCGCGAACGCCCCCAGAGTTGATCCCACACCTGTCGCGCCTCGCGGACAAAGCCCTGGCGGTCCACCGGCCAATAGCGCGTGCGGCCGCGCTGCGCCAAGTGCTGGGCCAGCCAGAAGCGCAGCGCCACACGCAACCGGTAGTCCGGCTGGCGCTGGCCGAGGCGCCGGTTCACGCGCTCCATCAACTGGTCAAAGTGCAGCGGTTCGCTGCTGGCGGCCAACTCGTCGGCGGCAGTCATATAAACGGCCAGCGGACAGCGGAACGGCTGGGGCTGGCCCTGGCGATGTTCGGCCAGGAAGGGCCCGTCGGGTCCGTGGCCGATGGTGTACTGCTGCACCTTGGGCGGGCGGCGCATCGGCGCTGCGGCGGCGCTGGCCGCGGTGCCGCCGGCGCGCTGCTGCAGATTCTCCAACAGTTCCAACGCATCGCACAGCGGCTCGCGCGCTTCGGGGGAGCGGCGCAGCGCCTGGATTAAATTGGTACGCAGTTGCGAGATGGTCTGCGCATCGTGGCCGGCCGAAATAGAAGGTAACTGCGCCACTTTCTTACAGTAGGCTTAACGTAGGGACGAATTCCGCTTCTGCGGGAATTTTTGTAAGGGGCGGCAGGCAACGCATGCTCATAAGATGGCATTTAGCAATGGGTTACACAATCTGCCGTTGGTCCGCTTAACCGTTTTTTGTGAGGCGCGCCTGTTGCCGTACGCATAACGGTTTTGGGTAGTTACCACCGCCATGACACAGGCCCTTGCCCAGTCTCCAAGCTCTGTTCCCCTGAGCCTCCGGCCGATGCTGGCGACCCAGGGCCCGCTGCCGCCGGACGCCGAAAACTGGAGCGTCGAATTCAAATGGGACGGCGTGCGCGTGCTGGCCCGCTGGGACGGCCGCAAACTCCGTCTGCAAAGCCGCAATCTCATCGACATCACCGCGCGCTATCCGGAATTGCAGGACCTGGGTAAGGCCCTGGGGCGGCCGACGCTCCTGGACGGCGAGATCGTGGCCCTGGATGAAGATGGCCGGCCCAGCTTCGCCCTCTTGCAGCATCGTATGCACGTGCAGGGCCCGTCGGCGGCGCTGATCCAGCGCGTGCCGGTGCAGTACATGATCTTCGACCTGTTGCATCGCGGGAACCTTTCGCTGCTGCCGCTGCCTTGGCATCAGCGTCGCCAGCTCCTGGAGCGGCTGACGCTGCGCGGGACCACCTGGCGCGTGCCGCCATCGTGCGTGGGCCAGGGGCAGCGCATGCTCAAGCTGGCCGGCGAGCAGGGACTGGAGGGCGTGGTCGCCAAGCGGCTGGACAGCCCCTACGAGCCGGGCCGCCGCAGTCTCTGGTGGCGCAAGACCAAGATCATCGGCCGCCAGGAACTGGTGATCGGCGGCTGGGTGCCCCAGCGCCTGGTGGACCCGCAGCGGGTGGGCGCGCTGCTGCTGGGCTATCACCCGCACGAGGACGATTCGACGTTGCTCTATGCCGGCAGCGTGGGGACAGGTTTTGACGAAACGGACCATCGGCGACTGTCAGCGCTGCTGCGCCGCTGGACGATCGACCACAGTCCCTTTGCCCAGCGCCTGGCCAAGCCCGGGGCTCGCTGGTGCGCGCCGGTGCTGGTGGCCCAGGTGGAATACCGGCGCTGGCCGGCGGCGGGCTTGCTTCAGCAGGCCGCCTACAAGGGCCTGCGCGACGACAAGCCCGCCCGCGAGGTGGTCAGGGAAATTTAGCCCGCGGCCTTGGCCGCAAGGACCGTGTGTATGCCCGTCGGCAGAGCCATCTGGTCAGGATCGGTCAGCTTCGGACTGGTCAATATCCCGGTCAAACTTTACACCGCCGTGCGCGAAGAGCCGGTGCGCTTTCACATGCTCCACGACCAGGACAAGGTGCGCCTGCAGCGGCGCATGGTCTGCCCGGCCGACCAGAAGGAAGTGCATCCCGAGCATATTGTCAAAGGCTACGAGATCGCGCCGGATCAATATGTCGTCGTCGACCAGCGCGAGCTGGATGCGGTGCTGCCGGAAAAGAGCCGCAACATCGAGATCACCGACTTTGTCGATCTGGCCAGTATCGATCCGCTGTATTACGACCGCTCCTATTACCTGCTGCCCGACAAGAACGCCGGCAAGGCTTACCATTTGCTGCTCCAGGCCATGCAGACTGTCGGCAAGGTGGGCATCGCACGGCTGGTGATGCGCAACCGCGAGTACCTGGCGGCCATTCGCCCGCTGGAAGGCGTGCTGGCCTTGTCGACCATGCATTTCGGCGACGAAGTGGTGCCGGCCAGCGAACTAGAGCAGAAGCCCGCGGCCGTGGAAGTGGCCCAGCGCGAACTGCAAGCGGCACGGCAGTTGATTGATTCATTGGCCGGGCCGTTTGATCCGCGGCAGTACCATGACCAGTACAAGCGACGTCTGCATGAGTTGGTGGAGCGCAAGGCCCGTGGCGAGCAGATCGTCACGCCGCCGCCGGTGAGCGGCCACAAGGGCCGGCCCGTGGACCTGGTCGAAGCCCTGGAGGCCAGCCTGGCTCGCATCAAGGGCGAGGACCCGCGCCCCCGCCGCGCCACCAAGGGCGCGCCCGATGCCCGGTCATCCAGCAGGGGCTCGCGCGGCAAATCCACCCGGCGCTGAGGTGCGATGAACGCCACCGTCAACATCGGCCGCCGCTTGCTGCATCTGACCAACCTGGACAAGGTGCTTTATCCGCAGGCGGGTTTTAGCAAGGCCCAGGTGCTGAATTATTACCGGCGGGTGGCGCCGGTGTTGCTGCCGCACCTGCGGCGCCGGCCGCTGACCCTGAAGCGCTATCCCGGCGGCGTGGACCAGCAGTTTTTCTATGAAAAGCGCTGTCCGGCTCATCGGCCAAAGTGGTTGCCGACGGCGGCGGTGTGGTCTAAGCACAACGGCGCCGACATTCGCTTTTGCCTGATCGAGGAGCCGGCGGCGCTTATGTGGGTGGCCAACCTGGCGTCGATCGAGCTGCACACCTATCTGTTCCAGGCCCCGCGGGTGGATCGTCCGACGATGATCGCCCTGGACCTGGACCCCGGCGAAGGCTGCACCATCGTGGACTGCGCCCGGCTGGGGCTGAAGCTGCATCGCCGCCTGGCGGCCATGGGCCTGGAAGCGCTGGCCAAGACCTCCGGCGGCAAGGGGTTCCACATGTACGTGCCGCTGAACAGCGCGGGGGCGACGTTTGAGCAGACCAAGACCTTTGCCCGCGACCTGGCCCAGCGCCTGGAGCGCGAGGACCCGCATCGCGTGACCTCGAACATGCGCAGGGACCTGCGGCGCGGCCGCATCTTCGTCGACTGGTCGCAGAACGACGCTCACAAGACCACGGTGTGCGTCTACTCGCTACGGGCCCGCGCCCGGCCGACGGTGTCCACGCCGTTGACATGGGCGGAGGTTCAGGCTGCGGTGCGTCGCGGCCGGCCCGAGGCGCTGACCTTCGAGGCTTGGCAGGTGGCCGAGCGTATCGAGAAGCGGGGCGATCTGTTTAGCCAGGTCCTGACCGTGCGCCAGAAGCTCCCCTAGGGCTCTTGGCAGGCGTTTTGGGGCACTGTAATATTTTCCATGGCAAACTGTTACCAACGCGGCTGTTTCTTGCTGGTCGAGGCCCGGAATCGCTATAGTTTTCGCCGGTTGTGGGACGATGCTAGACGGTATCCCGGTTAGGGTCCGCGTTCTTGACCTGGAGAGTTAGGAAGTTACGATAAACTAGGCAAAATTTGCAGCGAAGCGCATCGGCGCATTTTCTCCCCTCCGGAGGACACGACCTGAAAGGGTTCGTGTCCTCTTTTATTATGTGGCCACTCGGCCATTATCTTTCGCGTTCTCTGGATTTGACCGCGTTACGTGCGCGGCTCTTTCAGATCCCAGCCGAGGGCGGCTGGGCTACAGTTATCCCAGCCGAGGGCGGCTGGGCAGATATTCCAGCCAAGGGCGGCTGGGCTACAGATAGGCAACGACTACCTCTGGCGAATAATTTTTTGCCGGCTATAAACGCCAGCGGCCGTCGGCGGTAGATAGGGTCGGTCCGCGCGGCGGACCGGCGTCGTCGGGGCTTTTCCCGACCGCCTTGGCAGGAACATTAACCTTCAGGATTCCCATGCGAAAGATTCGTCAGAGCCTTGTCTTTGTGTTGGCCTTGGTGGTGGTGCTGATGGCCAGCACACCGGCGCAGGCTGCCGACCAGTTCACGGTCAAGAACGCCTGGATCAAACTCAAGACCTGGTTCGAGGCCGGCGGCGGCAGCATGTGGTTTATTCTGGGCTGCAGCGTGCTGGCGCTGGCCTTTACGCTGGAGCGGCTGATCCGCCTGCAGCGGAAGCGCCTGTGCCCCAAGTCGCTGGCGGCCCAGGCCCGGCAGTTGTGGCGGCAGGGGCGCTATGACGAGATCGTGCGTCTCTGTGAGCAGGACAACAGCATGCTGGCGCGGGCCATCAAGATCATGGTGCAGCACCGCGGCGTGCCGCTGAGCGATCTGCGCACGCTGGTGGGCGATGCCATGAGCGCGGAGCTGCGCTTGCACTTCCGCCGCGTGCATCCCCTGGCGGTGGCCTCGACGGTGGCTCCGCTGCTGGGCCTCTACGGCACGGTCAGCGGCATGATCGGCGCCTTCAAGCAGTTCAAGGACCTGGGCGAGACGGGTGATCCCACGGTGTTCGCCGGCAACATCTCGCTGGCCTTAATCACTACCGAGGCCGGCCTGCTGGTGGCCATCCCGTCGCTGGCGGTCTGGCACTGGTTCCGCAACCGCACCAATTCGTTTGCTGATGAACTGGAAAGCACCGTGCAGGAACTGCTGGTCAACTGGTTCGTGGAAAGCGCTCCGACCGTGGAAGCCAAGATGGCCGTGCCGGTCATGCAGACCGCCGGGCGCTAGAGGATCGGACTTGTTGCCAGTTGAGGTGGTCCCATGAATGCCACTGGTCCAGAGCCGTTTGCCCCCCCGCGCAAGGAGAATTTTTACCTGCGCCTGTTTCGCTCGCGGCGCGTGCGCATCTTCTTCCTGGCCTCGGTGATCCTGCACGGGATCATGGCGGCCGTAGTAATCTCCAACAAGACCATGTACGACATGGTCTTTGGCGAGACCAAGCTCAAGGAGGTCGAGGCCGCCCCCTGGGAACTGCAGCGGGCCATCGACCAGTTGACCGGTCTGTACGTCGAGCGATTCAACAAGTCGCTGGCCGAGCTGGTCAGTATCCGGGCCTCGCTGGAGGCGCTGACGATCAGGAAATACGAGAACCTGAAGACCTCGGACAAGGACCGCGAGGAGAAGATCGCCCGCAAGGCCTGGCCTTCGGCCCAGCGCCCGGACAAGTTCGCCAAGTACGTGCCCATGGCCGACGTGGAGCGGCCGCGCTTCGTCTTCGATCCCCTGCCCGATACCGGGCGCATGGGCCTGGTGGAACTCTTTCGCCTGCACTCGCCGGTGGAGAAGCAGATCGGCAAGGTCTATGAAGTCTTCCACGCCATGGAACTGTCCGACATGGCCGAGGACCCCATCCCGTTGAGCCAAGCGCTGAAGAACACCAAGCTGGCCTTGCCCCCCCGGCGCGACATCCAGTTGCACCTGCTGGATACCAGCAAGATCACCAGCTCGCTGGGCGAGCCGTTCAAGCTCTTCAAGCGCGAGCTGATCGACGCCTATCTGGAAACCCAGGACATGGTCAACACCGCCAAGCGCTGGCTGGAAGTGGCCGAATCCAAGGACAAGGGCACGGTCCTGGAGACCAAGTTCGGTCTCATAATGAACGTGGTGCCGCCGCCGCAGCCTTATTATGGCCACTATCTCAATCCGCGTCTGCTGGCGCGGCGCGCCAACGAAAAGATGATCGAGCCCACCGTCTTCATGGGCAACCGCATTGGCCGGGGCGACCTGACGCAGCCGGCCGAGTGGATCAGCATCGATCGCTGGTGGTGCATCGGGCCGTTTGCCCACCCCGGGGCCACGCGCCGCATGTCGGAGCTGGAGCGTAAGTATCCGCCCGAGGACCGCGTGGACCTGGACGGCGTTTATGAGGGCAAGGCTTCGGGAGGCAAGACGCGTCTGCTGCGTTGGAAGTATCGCCACACCAGCACCGATTATCTGGAGAAGGGTGTGCGCTTCGAGCCCTACACGGTGGATAATGAGGCCTACGCGGTGTGGTATTTCTACACCGAGGTCTGGTCGGACAAGGACCAGGTGGTGCTGGGCTCTTTCGCCAGCGATGACTATGGCGTCTGCTGGGTGGCCCCGCCGCCGCCCGAGCCAGGCATGCTTCCGCGCTACCAGACCATCTATAAGAGCCCCCCGGACACCCAGCCGTGGGTGCCGTTCACGCGCTACGGCTTCAGGCCGGTGCCGCTGCGCAAGGGTTTCAATCGCTTCCGCTTCAAACTGGAAAATGCCACCGGCACCACCGCCTTCAGCGTGGTGCTGATGACCTACGAGGACAAGGAACTGATTGCCGCGCTTAAAGACGCAAATTAGACAAGCAAGCCAAGCTGATCTTTGGAGATTCGACCATGGGTATGATTCGACGCGACGAGAACAGCGATGAAGAGGGAAATGTGCAGATGACGTCCTTCATGGACTTGGTCTTTCTGCTGCTGATCTTCTTCATCGTGACCGCCAGCCTGAAGAAGCCCCAGAAGGTGCTGCCCATCGAGATGCCCCGCGCCACCCATGCGCGCGATGCCAAGCTCCAGAAGGAGATCGTGATCACGATCACCGACAAGGGCGACCGCTATGTCCACGATGACCAGAAGTACTTCAACCAGGCCCCGGTCAACCGCGGCGAGATGATGGAGTATCTGCGGGCGGTGGCCACCGACGCGCCCGACCGGCCCATTCGGCTGGATATCGATCGCCGGGCTCCTTACTTCCAGTTCATGGACCTGATGGACAACCTGGAGCTGTACGGCCTGCGCAAGGTCTATCTGCGCAGCCGGCATGGTGTCACCGACGAAAAGGAGTAAGGCGTGCGGCGCTGTGGCGTAACGTCCCTGGGCTTGGGTTTGGCGCTGGCGATCACGGCGACGCTGGTCGGTGGCTGTGATGACAAGGCCGCCGGCCCCCTGGATCCGCAGGCGGCCGCGGCCCAGCCCATCATCAAGCAACTTCGCGAGGGGGATCCGCCGGTTCGCAAGGTGGCCATCGAGCAACTGGCCGCCATTGACCACGCATGTGTTGTCGAGCCGCTGCTGTACGTGGCCCGGTATGACCTGCAATCGGAACTGCGCGTGGCGGCGTTGCGGCGCCTGCCGCGCAAGGAACTGCTGTCACCCAAGGACATTGACATCGTGATCAGCCTCGCGGGCAGCCCGCAGGATGAGGTGCGATTGGCGGCCTGCGAGGCTTTGGAGCGCCTCAAGCCGCCGCAGGCCGAGGCCGCCCTGGCCGAGCGCATCACCGACCGGGTTTCGTATGTGCGCCTGGCGGCGCTGCGGGCTTTGAGCCAGCTTGGGCCCAGCGGCACCAGCCGGCTGGAGCGCATGCTGGCTACCGGTTCGATGGACGAGCGGGCCGCCATCGTGGAACTGTTTGGGCGCAGTGGCGATCCAGCGCGTATTCCGGCGCTGCTGGCAAGCCTGAAAGCCGAGGAAGACGCTGTACGGCGAGCCGCCGCCGAGGCCCTGGGGAACTTCAACGAGCCGCGCGTCATTGAGGGGCTGTTGGAACTGGTTCGCAAGCCGCTATCGGATGCGCGCCTCCGCGAGTACGACAAACGACTGGAAGCCCTGCCCACGGCGGCCGATTATTCGGCCATGAACGCCATGCTCGATGCTTACCGGGCGGCCGAGGGCATGCGGCCTATGGGGCGCCACGACTGGCTGTATCAAGGGTCTGCTTATAAGGAAGCCTTCAGCCGTCTGCTGAACCGGCAGCGCGGCGATTCGCAGCGGGCGGTGCGCCTGGCGGCTCTGGAGTCGCTGGTGCGCTTGGGCAACGGCGGCAGGGCCAAGGTGATCGCGGCCCTGGGCGATGAGGACGACGACGTCGCGGCCGACGCCGGGCGCATCCTGGCAGAGGACCCCAAGGCCACGGAACTGCTGTATGGTCTGCTGGCTGACACCCGTCAGCCGGCGGCCGCGCGTATGCGCGCCGTCAAGGTGCTGGCCAACGAAACGCCGGCCACACAGCCTTCGGGTTCGGACGGAAAGCTGCTAGAAGCCCTGCGCCGGCCGGAGGCCAGCCCCACGACCAAGGTCATCTTTGTGCCTTGGTCGAGACAACAGAAAAAACGTGACGACGGCATCGGCGAACTGAGCGATCGCCTGCGGGCCGCCCTGATCGAGCGCCTGGGCGACAAGGATGAGGCGCTGCGGCTGTTCTGCGCCAAGCTCCTGGCCAGCCGGAAGATACCGCAGGCCGTGGAGCCCCTGATCGGCCTTTTGCACAGTTCAAAGCTGGAGGTCCGCCAGCAGGCCCTGGCGCACCTGGCGCATCTGCCCGACAGCCGCGCCGTGCCCAGGCTGCTGGAGATGTTGCGCGATTCGGCCAACGAGAAATTGCACAAGCCGATCGTCGTCCTGTTGGGATCCATCCGCGACAGCAAGGTGGTTACGGATTTGCTGCGCATCGCCACGGATTTGAAAAACCCGCTGCAGGCCGAGGCCATCACGGCCCTGGGCCAGATCGGCGATCCACGGGCTGGCAAACCCCTGCTGGAGCTGTATCAGTCGCTGGAGCGTGCGGCGGCGGTGACCAGGCCCGCCACCGGTACTGCTGGGCCCAATGCTAATTTGCAGCCCCAGTTGATTCGCGTCCTGGGCTACGTCAAGTGCACCGAAGCCGTGCCCACGCTGATCGGGCTGGTCCGCAAATCCATCGGCGTGGGCGGCGGCGTCGAAGCCATGCTGGCCCTGGGCGATATTGGCGATGTCTCGGCCGTGGACTGCATCATCGAGCGCCTGCGGAAGGGCCCGCTGCCAATGCATAAGCGCGTCCAGGCCAACAACACATCAGCGGCCGGTCTGGAAGCGCTGATGAAGCTGAAGGACCCGCGGGGCGTGGAAGAGATCATCCGCCTGGCCCGCAACTGGCCGGATGAGCCTACGCGCGACAGCGCCTATGCGTCCCTGGGCGGTATTCGCACCGCGCAGAGCGCCCAGGCGTTGATCGCGGCCCTGGTGGACCCGGCGGTGGATATGTCCATCAAGGAGACCAACGTCGGTCCGGCACTGGCCGAAGTGGGCGTGGTGGCCAAGGAGGGGCTGCTGCGTCTGCTAACCGGACCGGAGTCGGCCGCTGAAACCTTCGACCCGGGCATTTACGCGGCCCAGCTTCTGGCGATGATGGGAACGGAGGCTTTGCCGGAGTTGGGGCGCATCGCCACCAGCAACGCCAAGCCTCACGTCCTGGCCAGGCTGATCGAGGCCCTGCAGCGCATTGACGACGACCAGGCGGTGACCCTTCTGGGCGGTTTGCTGAAAAATCCCGATCCGCAGGTGCGCCAGTGGGCGGCGGTGGGTCTGGGCAAGATGAAGCGCCCCTCGGCCCTGCCGATCCTGAAGGCGGCCAAGGTGGAAAAGGATCCGAAGGTGCTGGAATGGATCAACTGGGCCATCAATCAACTGGAGCTTAAAGAATGAGTGGCAAGCCCGCTTTGGCCGGCCTGTGGATCTTGGTGTTGGCGGGCATGCTGGTCGCCGGCGGCTGCGGTCAGGAGTCGCCGACCACGCTGGAGGAGCTTCGCCAGCTCATCGCCGCGAAGCTGCCCAAGGGTTGGAAGGTGGGTTATGCCAGCCAGGCGCCGTTTCCCTTGATAGCGCCCACGGCCGGCCAGGACCTGGTGGTTTACAGGACCGAGCCGGTGGTCCTGCAGCCGGCGGCCTCGAGCACGCAGCCGGCCGGTCCCGGCTATATTCATTTCAGCATCAGCCCCAAGCCGTTTATCGCCCCGACGGAATATCGCCAGAAGTGGAAGGCCAACGAGGCCATCCGCAAGGACCACGAACGCATCCTGCACACGGTGCGCAACATCCCCCGAAGCGTGGACAATGAGCTGATGCCGCGTGGCGCCCATGAATCCAAGGAGGTCAGCGAGTTCAAGGCCAAGTACGCGGCCTTGCCGCCCTTCGATACCGACATGCCGACCCATTATTACGGCACCCTGGCCGTGGTTTTGCGGGACTGGCGCACGCGCCTGGTGCCCGAAAGCCGGGAAATGCAGCAGGACATGAACCAGGCTTTTGCCCTGCTGAACACCATCCTCAGCCGCTATTCCACTTCGCAATAGCCCTTGCGACCCGCCTTAGGGTATAATCGAACAGTGCCGGCGCCTTTAACCGCCGGCCAAGGATCGTTTATGCTCGATGTGCTAGCGATATCCATGCCTGGTTTTGGCGAGTGGCTGCTGATCGCCATCGTGGGCCTGCTCTTGTTCGGCAAGCGTCTGCCCGAAGTTGGCCGAAGCCTGGGCAGGGGAATTGTCGAATTTAAGAAGGGGCTCAAGGGCGTTGAGGATGAAGTCAACGCCGCCGGCGAGGAGCCCCGACCGAGCCTGCCCACAGGCCAGCGTGAAGGCGGCCCGCCCAGCCAGAACCCGTAATTTTCTGGTGGCGCCCAACCTTTGGCCGGGTGGCGCGTCTAAGTGGAATGGGTAGACCCGATGGGTTGGCCCTGCCGACCGGCGTCCCATAAACTGGTGGAGGTTTGCCATGTTCAGGCAATTGCTGGTGCTGAGTGTGGTGTTGGGGATAACAACGGCCGCAGCCTCGGCCAAGCCCGGCGTGAACGCCCAGGCCCGCGTGGCCCTGGGGCGCGTTTTGCCCGAGATCAAGTTCACCAACGTGGCCCTGAAGGACTGCTTTGACTTCTTGCGCGACGTCTCGGGGGCCAACATCCATGTCAACTGGAAAGCCATCGAGGCCACGGGCGTGGCCCCGGAGATGCCGGTCAACGTGCGTCTGCGGGCGGTGGCGCTGGACAAGGTGTTGCGGGTGCTGCTCTCGGAGACGCAGGCCGACAACAAGCTGACTTTCTACGTCGACGAGGGCGTGATCGAGGTCACGACCAAGGAAATCTCCGACAAGCAGATGATCACCAAGGTCTATCCGGTGGAGGATCTGCTGGTGGAGATCGTCGATTTTGAGTCGTCGGTGGATTTTTCGCTGGCTGGCCGCAACACCGGCTATAACAGCGGCTACGGCGGCGGTGGTGCATGGGGTGTGGGACAAGGCGGAGTGGCGGGCGGGGCGGCTGCCGGCGGCTGGGGCCGCCTGGGCGGCGGCGCGGCGGCTGGCGGCGTGGCCGGCGACAGCCAGACACGGGCCAAGGACACCACTCCGACCAAGAACAAACAGGAGCGCGGCGACGCGTTGGTGCAGTTGATCGTCGAGACCGTGCAGCCGGACATCTGGCGGCAAAACGGCGGCGCGGCGGCCATCCGCTTCTGGCAAGGCAGCCTGATTATCACGGCACCGCGCTCGGCTCACGAGCAAATCGGCGGTCCGGTGGATTAGGCCCACGGTACAGCGGGTTAACTTCCTGAGCTTCCTCTGGCGACATATCCCTTAGCCATCTTGGGCGCTGGCAACATGGCCGAGGCCATCGTGCGCGGTGTGCTGGCGGCGCAGGTGCTGCGCCCGTGGCAGATCATCGCGGCCGACCCCAGTGTGGATCGCCGCGAGCTGTTCGCCACGCAGCTGGGCATCAACACCGTGGCCGCCAATGCCGAGGCGGCGGCCGATGCCGACGCGGTCCTGCTGAGCGTCAAGCCGCAGCAGATGAGCGCTGTCCTGGACGAGCTGAAGCCGGCTCTGCCGCCCTCGGCGCTGGTCATCTCGATTGCGGCCGGCATCAGCACGGGGTTTATCCAGGACAGGCTGGGTGGCCGGCGGCGCGTGGTCCGGGTGATGCCCAATACGCCCATGCTCGTGGGCAAGGGCATGGCGGCCCTCAGTCGCGGGCAGTTTGCCAGCGAGCAGGATGTCGCCCAGGTGCGGCGGCTGCTGGAAGCGGCAGCCAAGGTCGTGGAGGTCGAGGAATCCAAGCTGGATGCGGTGACGGCGGTCAGCGGCTCGGGGCCGGCCTATTTCTTTTTCCTGGTGGAGCACATGGTCAGTGCCGGCCAGCAGTTGGGCCTCAGCGAGCAGGAGGCGCATACGCTGGCGGTCACCACAGCGCTGGGTGCCGCCCAGATGCTGGTGGAATCCGGCCAGAGTCCGCAGGAACTGCGAACCAAGGTCACCAGCCCCGGCGGCACCACGCAGGCGGCCATCCAGACCCTTCAGGCGCGCCAGGTGCCCGAGGCGATCCTTGAAGCGCTGCAGCGCGCAGCCCAGCGCAGCCGCGAGTTGGGCAAATAGGATTTTCAGGCGACCAGAAGAAGGACCGAGGGTCCGCGGCCTGTCGCCATCAGGGCGGCAGGATTCGCACGCGACGGCCTTCAAGGCGCAAACGCTTTTGCCCAAACAGCGTGATGGCCTGCGGGTAGGCGATCTTCTCTTCCTCAAAAACACGATGGGCCAGGGACTCGGGGGTGTCATCCTCAAGGACCGGGCAGGTGCGCTGGAGGATGATCGGTCCGGCGTCGTACTGATCGTCGACGAAATGGACGGTGCAGCCGCTGAGCTTGCAGCCGTGCTCGATGACGGCCTGGTGGACGCGCTGGCCGTACATGCCGGCGCCGCCAAAGGAGGGCAATAGCGCCGGGTGAATGTTCATCATCCGGCCGATCCAATGCGGGGGAATCTTCAGCAGCGACAGCCAGCCGGCCAGGCAGACCAGGTCAGCTCCGGCTTGATCCACATGGGCAAAGACACGGCGGCTGAAGTCGGCCAGGTCGCTGATTTGGCGGCGGTCGACCAGCTCGCAGGGAACGGCGGCGCGGCCGGCGCGCTCGATGCCGCCAATGCCCGGGCGCGAAGCGATCACCAGGCTCACGCGGGCGTCCAGGTTGCCCGCGTGGATGCGGTCCAGCAGATTCTGCAGCGTGGTGCCGCCGCCGGACACCAGCACCGCCAGCTTGAGGGGGCTCATGGCTTGCCTCCGGTCCCCAGGGTGCGCATCACCGCGGCGTCGCGGGCACACAGCTCGGGGAATTGCGCATCCTGGCCGACGTCCGGCCGCCGCTTCCAACTGCGGGCGCAGGCGGGGTAGGTGCCGCGCCGGTCCACGACCTGTACGACCACGGCCGGCCCCTGCGGGTCTTTTTCGACAATGCTGTGGAAACCCGCGCCGACCATATCGGCCAGGTCCACGCCGTAGGCCTCCAAGCGGCGCTTCAGTTGGGGATCATCCACGCGATAGATGATCTCGGCATCCAGGGGCTTGTTCAGGCCGGCCTGCTTCTTGAGATTGTCCAGTTGGAGCAGGGCCTGGTCGCGCAGCTCCATCAGCAGCCGCCACTCTTCCTGCTGGGCTTCGGAGGGTTCCTCGCCGCCGCCCTGGGGCAGCAGGGCCAGGTGAACGCTGGGCATATCGGCTTCGGCGCCGCTGCGCCGCAGATGCTCCCAGGCCTCGTCGGCGGTGAAGACCACCATGGGGGCCAGCAGCTTGACCAGGGCGGTGGCCATCTGGTGCATCACCGTCTGGCAGCGCCGCCGCAGAGGCGAATGGGGCAGCTCGCAGTAGAGCCGGTCCTTCATGGCGTTGCCGTAGACGGCGCTGATCTGCACGGCGCAGAAATCGTGCAGCAGGCGGAAGGCCCAGTGAAGCTGATAGCTGTCGTAGGCCGCCGTCACCTCGCGGACCAGCTTGCGCAGCTCGGCCCGGGCCCAGGCATCGAGGCTCTGGTCCGGGGCGGCCACGGCGTCGCGTGCCGGATCAAAGTCATAGAGGTTGGACAGCAGGTAGCGCAGGGTGTTGCGGATCTTGCGGTACTTGTCGCCGAATTTCTGGATGATCTGCGGGCTGGTGGCGATGTCGCCCTGGTAGTCAACGCTGCAGCACCACAATCGCAGCAGGTCGGCGCCGTGGCGGTTGATCTCGGTGGTGGCGGTGACGTAGTCCTTGGAACTCTTGGAGACTTTTTCGCCCGTGGAGCCCACGACAAAGCCGTGCGTCAGGACTTGCTGGAATGGCGCCTGGCCGGTGGCGCCCAGGCAGGCCAGCAGCGAAAGCTGGAACCAGCCGCGGTGCTGGTCGGAACCTTCAAGGTACAGATCACAGGGGAAGCGCAGCTCTTGGCTTGGGCGCAGGACGGCGTTCCAACTGCTGCCCGACTCAAACCATACGTCAAAGATATCCTGCTCCTGGCGCAGTTCAGCGGCGGGGAAATCCGCGGGCAGCTGGCAGCCTTCCAAAAGCTGGGCCGGACTGTCGGTAAACCAGCAGCCGCTGCCCTTGGCGGCAAACGCCCTGGCCACAGCGCGCACGGAGGCGGGGGTCAAAAGCGCCTGGCCGCGCTGGTTATAGAAGACCGGAATCGGCAAGCCCCAGGAGCGCTGGCGGGAGATGCACCAGTCCGGGCGGGACTGAAGCATGCCCAGGATGCGGGCCCGGCCCCAGTCGGGGATGAACTGCACGCGCTGCACGATGTCGATGGCGCGCTGGCGCAGCGAGCGCGGCTCGGGCGAGCCCTCGGTGACAAAGGGCATGTCCACGCCCACGAACCATTGTTCGGTGGCTCGCTGGATCACCGGCTTCTTGCTGCGCCAGTCATGGGGATAGCTGTGCAGCACGGTACCCTGGTCAAAGAGCACATCCAGCTCGGCAAGTTTCTGGATGATCAGCGGATTGGCATTCCAGACGCTCAGCCCCGCCAGCCACGGCGGCACGGTGTCATCGAAGCGGCCGTTGTGCAGCACCGGGCAATAAACCTGCAGGCCGTGGGTGATGCCGGTGGCGTAGTCATCCTCGCCGTGGCCGGGCGCGGTGTGGACCAGGCCGGTGCCGTCGGTGGTGGTGACATAGCCGGCCGGCAACAGCCGCCCCGTGCGCTGGACGAAGGGATGAGTATACGGCTGCTGGACCAGGGCCTGGCCCTTAACGGTGCCCAGGACCTGGTGCTGGCTGACCGCGGCGCGGCCGGTAAAGACCGTGCCGACCAGATCAGCGGCCACGATAGCCAGACGCTGGCGGGCGTTGCGGGTGTAGCGAACCAGGGCGTATTCCACCTCGGGATGCACGGCGATGGCCAGGTTGGCCGGCAGCGTCCAGGGCGTGGTGGTCCAGATCAGGAAACTCACGGTCGTGTCGGCCGGCGCCGGCTGACCAAAGAGCGCCAGGACCGCGGCCGGCTCGACGGCGGCAAACTCGACGTAGACGCTGGGATCTTCCTTGTCCTTGTATTCGAGTTCGGCGTCAGCCAGGGCGGTCTGGTTGGCCACCGACCAGGGCACGGGCTTGAGCTTCTTGTAGACCAGCCCGGCCTCGACAAAGCGGGCAAAGACTTCGAGCGTGGCCGCCTCGTAGGACGGCGCCATGGTCATGTAGGGATGTTCCCAATCACCCAGGATGCCCAGGCGCTGGAACTGTTCGGACTGAACGGCGGCATACCTGGCCGCATAGTCGTGGCAGCGCTGGCGGACCTCGGGGGTGCTTAATTGGCGGAGGCGCGGGCCCAGCTCATCCTGGATTTTCTGTTCGATGGGCAGGCCGTGGCAGTCCCAGCCGGGCACGTAGGGCGCGCGGCGGTTCTGCATGGTGCGGAAGCGCAGGATCACGTCCTTGAGGGTTTTGTTGATGACGTGGCCCAGATGGATGTCGCCGTTGGCAAAGGGCGGTCCATCGTGCAGGATCCAGGCGGGGGCGCTCTTTCGCGCTTCCATGATCCGCTGATACAGCTTCATTTGTTGCCACTTCTGAAGCCGCGGGGGCTCGGTGGCCACCAGCTTGGCCTCCATGGCAAAGTCGGTGCGCGGAAGGTTCAGCGAGTTCTTGTAGACGTTGGGCGCGGGCGTGCTCATGCGTGGTCTTTGGCTAATCCGGGCGCAGTTTATCGGGGCGTGGGGCTTCGGCGTCAACAGGGACCGCCGCCGGGCGAGGCGGGGTTTGCGCCGCGGCCTCACTTGCCCTGGCGCAGCGACTGGAGCAGTTGCTGGATGTCGGCCGGCAGCGGGGCCTGAAGCGTCATGGGCGACAGCGTGCCCGGGTGCATGAAGGTGATCTCCTGGGCGTGCAAAGCCTGGCGCTCGAAGCGGAAACTCTTGTCGGGCGGCTCAAAGGCGCGCCCGCCGTACATGGTGTCGCCCACCATGGGGAAGCCCAAAGCCAGCATATGCACGCGCAACTGGTGGGTGCGGCCGGTCTTGGGCTGCATCTTGACCAGCGTGTATTGCTCGGAGCCCAGCCCCGACGGCGAAGGCCGCTTGAACGTCTCCAGCACCTCGTAGCGCGTGACGGCGGGGCGGCCGCCGTGAATCTCTTTGCGGATCGCCTGCTTTTCGCGCACGTAGCGGTCGCGGCCGATGGGCAGGTCGATGACATCGGCGCGCAGGTGCGGCAGGCCCTGAATGACGCCGACATAGGTCTTGCGAATGGTGCGGTTTTCGAATTGCCGGGCCAGCCGCCAGTGGGCCTCATCGCTCTTGGCCACCAGCATGATGCCGGTGGTGTTGCGGTCCAGCCGATGCAGAATGCCCGGCCGCCAGGGGCCGTTGACGTTGCTCCATTGGGAACCGTAGAAGGCCAGGGCATTGACCAGCGTGCCGGTCCATTTGCCGCGGGCCGGGTGCACCATCAGGTTGGCCTGCTTGTTGATGGCCATGAGGTGCTCGTCTTCGTAGATGATCTCCAGCGGGATGGGCTCGGGGATGATCTCGCTGACGGGTCGCGGCGGGGCGACCATGTCCACTTCATCGCCTTCCTTGGGGTGATAGCTGGCCTTGGTCGGTCGGCCGTTGACCTTTACCAACTGCTCGTCGATGAGGCGCTGCACGTTGGCCCGCGACAGATAGCCCACGCGATCGACCAGGTATTGATCCAGCCGGCGGGTCAGCGTCTTGCTGAGCCGGAAATGGTAATGCTCGACATCCTCTTCCTGCTCGTCGCTGAGGACGCGGTCGGCGGGCTCCGGCGGAACCGCGGGTGGGCTCTGATGTTCAAGGGGATCGGTCATGGGTAGAGCATCTGTACCACAACCATGGGTCCATATGATAGGCCCGGGCGCCGGCGAGATCGGCCGCCACGGCGCCGTGTTTTATGGCCGCGTGGCCGGCTGGGTGGTCAGCGGCCGTGTGGCCGGGCCGGTGGCGGGCATAGGCGGCATGGGCGGCAGGGGGCCAAGGATGGAATCGGCGGTGGTGGGCATCGTGGCGCGCGGGCGCGGCGGGGCGATGCGGATGGGCTGCTGGAGCTGCTCGATCCGGGCTAGGCGCTGCCGGGCATATTCGGCCAGGGGCTTGGGGGCCTTGGGGTCGGCGATGATGGCCTGGTAATGCTCGCGGGCGGCCGCCCACTGGGCTTCGGCATCGCGCGAGGCGCCGCTCTGGTCGAGGGCGAAGGCACGGTTTTCGGCCACCGCCGCCAGGCCGAAGCGCGCGCTGACGGATTCCAGCGTCTGGCTCTTCAGTTCATCGCCCAGGACCATGCGATAGGCTTCTTCGGCCTTGCGCAGGCTCTCGTCGACGGTCTGTTGCGGCTGATCGGGATAATTGGCCACCGCCCAGTAGGAATCGCCCAGGGCCACCCAGGCGCGGGCGATGAGCTTGGGGTCTTTGGCGACCTGGAGGACGCGCTCGATGTCTTTGCGGGCGTTAGCGGCTTCTTCGGGCCCTACGGGGAGCTTGGAGACGCCCTGGGGGCGTTGGGCGACGGCCTGGATAACCTGTTCGGCGACGGTCAGGCGCTCGCGGGCTTCGGCGGCGGTTTTCTGGGCGCGGGCGCGGTAGACGCGAAGCACGACCAGCACCAGCAGCACCACCAGCACGCCGGTCAGCATCCGTGAGCCGTGCTTGCGGAAGAAGTCGGGCGCCTGGGCCAGCCACAAGGCCAGGGTATTGCTCTGCAGTTCGTGTCGCCGCTGGGCTTTCATAAGAGGGCCAAGTGTACTGGGCGCGCGGGCGCAACGCAACGTGTGGGGAGCCTTCGGTTAGGGTCTGCCAATGAATCTGGGAGCAGCAGGACCGAGGCTCTATCGGGTGAGGTCATCAGAGAACGCTACGCCACGAAGCCGCGACGGCATCGCGACGCCCTGGGAGCGCTAAGCTCCAGCTTCTGGAAAACACTGTACCCGTCTCAACTGATCACACAATGGCCGTTATGCCTGCGCCTGTTTCCCTGGATCACTCAAGCGCCGGCAAGTCCAGTGGATCGACCAGCACGGCCATTGACCTGCCGTTCCTGGCTGGCGCTGGATGAGCCCCTTGCGCGTCAGCGTCACGACCATCTGGTGTGCGGAGGGCGGCCTGATGCCGAAATAGGTGCAAATGTCGACTTCCGCCGGAGGCCGCCGATTCACCTTCGTATACAAGTGGGGCACGGATTCGACAGGCAGCCTGGCCTCCGCGATGCACATGATGACCGCGTTCTTCCTCTTGCCCTTGATCCTCAGCTCTTCTCCCTCCGTGTAGATTTCGATTTCCTCATCCGGTATCCTGCGGAGGAGTCCCATGAGGTCGCTGGCGCCGTGTACAACCGAAAGAGCTATTTCTGACGGAGACGAAAGGAATCTGTCACGCAGATCTTTCCGCTCGATATCTCGGATCTGCCGGGGGCCGACCTCGTGGGCGACGCCGTGCGAAAGAACCCGAAGCTGCTCGTGTGCCAGACATCCACAGCCCAAAAACGAAAGTGAGAACCCCTGAAACATCTACCACCTTCTGATCTGGACGGATATCGGATCGTAAGCCATAAGAACCAGCGAAGGAAGACCATCAACGTGAAACCGATCATCATCCCGGCGGCGCTCGCGTTTGTTCTGTGCGTGGGGCTCGCCCGCGGCGTTGCCGGCGCGGAACCGGGAGGAGATCCGCCCGCGTCGCAGTACCTGCGGATGGTCCGCGAATACGCTGACTGCCTGCTCAAGAACGGGCGGGATGTCTACGGGCAGGAGCAGTCGCCGCTGATCGCCGCGGTGATGGACCGCACGACGCTGCGGCCGCTGGTGGCCGACGAGAACTGGGAGGCGCGGTGGAAGGGCAAGGAGTTCACAATCCAAGGGATCTCCATACGTCCGCATGACCGCATGCCGTGGGGCGCCAACCCCATGCACGACCAGAACCTTTACCAGGTGCTCTATGTCCTGGCGCAAGTGACGGGCGAGAAGGCCTATGCGCAGGAGGCGGACAAGACGCTCAAGTGGTTCTTCGACCATTGCCAGAGCCCGGCCACGGGCCTGATGGCCTGGGGTGAGCACGTCGGCTGGAACTTCCGCACCGAGAAGTTCGATGGCATTGAGAACCACGAGTTCTTCCGACCATGGGTGCTGTGGGATGCCTGTTATCGCCTCTCGCCCGAGGCATGTGTGCGATTTGCCCGCGGCCTGCGCGAGCACCAGGTGCAGCCGGACGGCAACTTCAGCCGCCATGCCCGCTACTCGGCTCACGGACCAGGCAGCAACTCGAACTTCCCGCGGCACGGCGGTTACTACATCGCGACTTGGGCGAGGGCGTACGCGCACACGAAGGATGAATTCTTCGCCAAGGCCATCGAGGTGCAACTCAGGTTCCACCGTGGCTCGAAGGTGGACAAAGGGATCATCCCCTGCACCAGTGGCAAAGGCTACACCGAGTACTGGCCGCCCTCGCTGCTGTCGATGGCCATCGACGTGCATGACGGCGCGAGGCATATGCCGGAGCCGCTGGCCAAGGACATGCTCGCCTTCGCGAAGGAACTCGACGCGATGCTGGCCCTGAGCGACAAGAGCTTCCGGGCCGAGCGGATGGACGCGAAGGACCTTTCGGTAAAGGTGGCAACCACTGGCCACTGGGGCGGCAGCGGCTATGGAGACAACAGCCTGGCGCAACTTGCCCTCATGTGCCGCGAGCGTCATGGCCAGACGAAGACTGAGGCGTATCGCAAGGCGTTTGTCGCGGTGGCCGACGAGCTGCTGACGGCTGAGTTGCCTTCGGCCAAGGATGGGAAGGTGTGGGAGCCGGGCGGTGTGGGAGCGGCGATCCTGGCCCTGCTTTACGCGTATGCCGACACGGGAGAGGCGAAGTATCTGGACCGTGCCAAGGAAGGCGCCGCTGCAGCGCGGGCCCTGTTCTTCGACGATGGCAACCCGCTGCCGAAGATGACCTCAAAGAGCGCGCACTATGAAACGATCACGCGCGCCGACACGTTCATGATGGCCCTGCTGCAACTGCACCTGGCCAGCAGCACCGGCAAGCTTAGCGCGGATTTGCGGTACAACGACCGCTGACCTCTACTGCACGAAGACATGCGCAAACTGAAATGGCCCAATCATGCCCGCGGTGAAGGCCGAGGTGAGCGATGATCATGGTCGCCAGCATGCATCCCGCGGACTGGACGGTGCTCATCGGGTATTTCGTCGGCATCACCGCCTTTGGCATCTGGATCGCACGCCGCTTGCGCAGCAGCCAGGGCTACTTCCTGGGCGATCGCAAGCTGCCGTGGTGGGTGATGATCGGGCAGTCGTTCGGCACCGGCACCAACGCCGAGAACCCCGTCGCCCAGACAGGCGCCAGCTATCACCTGGGCTTCGCGACGGTCTGGTACCAGTGGAAGAACATGCTGATCACGCCGTTCTATTGGCTGATCAGCCCCTGGTATCGGCGCAGTGGATGCACCACCATCGGGGAGATCATCGAGCAGCGCTATGGCCGGCCGATGGCGGCGGTTTACGCCGTGTTCGGCATCGCGTTCCTGGTGTTCAACCAAGGGGCAATGCTGCTGGGGGCCGCTAAGATCGTCTCGGTGGCGACAGGAGGAATGATCTCGCCCGAAGGCGTGGTCGCAGGCATGACCGGCGCCTTCATCCTCTACAGCCTCGTCGGCGGTCTGGTGGCCTCGGCGTACACCGACTTCATCCAGGGCTTCCTGATCATCGTGCTGTCCTTCATGCTGATCCCATCTGGGCTGGCAACTGTCGGCGGGTTCAGCGGGTTGCACCAGTCGCTTCCCGCGAGGTTCTTTGATTTGTACAGCGCGGTCAGCGGGCTGGACGGCTTCACGATCCTGATGCTCACGCTCAACGGGCTGATTGGCATCACCGCCATGCCGCACATGCTGACCATGTGTGCCACGGGCGCCACCGAACGTGCCCGGCGCATCGGCATGACCTACGGCTCGATCGTCAAGCGATTCTGCACCATCGGGTGGGCCCTCACCGGGCTGATCGTGGCGGCGATGCTGGTGCGCTCCGGCGACACGCTGGCCGACCCGGAACATGCCTTCGGCTACGCCTGCCTGCACCTGCTGGGGCCGGGCTGGGTGGGGTTGATGCTCGCCTGCGTGCTGGCGGCCAACATGTCCACGTGCTCGAACTTCATGGTTAACACGGGGGCGCTGTTCACCCGCGACGTCTACAAGCGATACATGAAGCCGGGCGCCAGTGACGCCCAACTGCTATGGATGGGGCGATTGTCCGGGCTGGGGCTGACCTTACTGGGCGTCATCTTTGCCCTGACGGTGCGACATGTGCTCCAGGCCTTCCTGTTCACCGAGACGATCGCGGCGCTGATGGGCATCATGTTCGCCGGCGGCTTCCTGTGGAAGCGCGCCAACCGCCACGGCGCCATGGCCGCCACCCTCGTCGCGTTCCTCACCTACTACGCGCTGAACGGGCTGGCCACAGGCCAGGTAAAGCTGGTGTACAAGTGGACGCCCGCGCCGTTCGCGTGGGCGCTGCTGAGCGGGTGCGCCGCGCTGGTGGTGGTTAGCCTCGCGACGCGCCCCGAAGACCCCAAGCGATTGGCCGCGTTCTTCGACAAAATGAGGCCGCAGCCGGGCGAGAAAGGTCAGGAGTTGCTGCTGATGGACCTGCCGGGCTGGTTCAGCGCGGATCGCTGGGCCGGCTTCTGGCGACGTTACCGCCATGACGTGACGGGCTTCCTCTGGGGGGCGCTCTCGGTGGCGGCGCTGATCGCTGTGGCCTGGCTCGTGTTGCAGTTTGGCCGATGAAGGTGATTCATGAATGCGCGACTGTCGATCCTTCCGTGGCTGCTGGCTGGGTTCTGCTATTCTACCACGGTGGCGCAAAGCACCCATCCCGCCATGAACCGAACCTTCGAGATCCGCCACTTTACGACAGCTCCGGCGGCCGATGGCGAGAGCGATTTTCTCGGGCCGACGTCGGTGATGACCACCGAGCAGCGGCTGGAGTTCCTGCGGGCGCTGGCGACCACCGCGCGCCGGTTTTACGGCAATGAGAAGTGGGACAAGCTTGCCGTGGATCCCGAGCAGGTAATGGCGGCGGTGGGCAAGCTCAAGCCCCAGCCGCAGCCCGAAGTGCGCCGCCGCATCAGCATCGACCGGTGGCGTTGGCTGGGGTTCCGCGACGGCGACGACGCCAGGGATCGTGAGAAGCTTGCGGCCTGGCAGAAGCAGGCGGGCCTGGTCGCCCGGGGCGACGGGGTGCTGGGGTTCACGGCGCCGGCCACGGCGACTTTCTCGCTGCCCGCGAAGGACTGGCGAATGCTTGTGCGGATGCGCCTCCGCCGCACGGCCGAGGATGCGCCGGCTGCGAAACTCCAGATCGGCGGTGCTGTAACGGTTGCGTTCGACGGCAGGGGGGCCATGAGGCACAACGACCGCGAACTGGCGCGGCTGGCGAGCGGCGCTTGGACGGACGTGCGCATCGAACTGTCGCTGGACGACGCCGCGGCGTGTTTCACGGTCGACGTCGATGGGCGGCGCTGCCTGTTGGGCGCGCCGATCGACAAAAGCCAGAAGGTCGGTGCCGTGATTTTCCACGGGGCCCCTGGCTGGGAGATCGGCGACTGCTGGATACAAACCTATGCGCCGCTCAAAGGCAACCCGCAGCTTCCGATCTCAATGACCACGGTGGTGGATGAGATGTTCCGCGTCCGGCCGGCTCCGGCGGGCTGGGCCGATCCGAGCTGCGACGACTCATCCTGGCAGGAGGCCGCCGCCCCGTTTGCCCATGGCGGCGAGCGCCGGCAGGGCGAGGATTTGTATCTGCGCCAGCGGTTTGAGGTCCCGAAGACCGGCCGCATCTGGCTGAACTGCGAGACGCTCTTCCCTGGCGGCGAGGTGTGGGTCAACGGGCGCGTCGTGCATGTGCAGCACGATCCCAGGCCGCTGCGCCTGGACATTACGCGCTTTATGACACCCGGGAAGTCCAACCTGTTAGCGATCCGCGTGTTCCCCTTCGCGCTGGCGCGCCACATCGCCCATGGCTCGCACGACAAGCATTCGGGCTGGTTTGCCGGGCGCTGCCGGATCGACTTCACGCCCGACGCGTGGATCGACGATCTCTTTGTGACCACCGCGAAACTGGAACCCCAGCCCACGCTGCGTATCCGCGCAACCTGCAACACGTCGGTTTGGGCGCCGACGGACAGCAAGACGCCGCTCAATCGAGGGCATCTCCGCAAGCTGCGGCTGCGCGTGCGCCCGTGGTTCCCGCAGGATGGCCAGGTTGTTGCCGAGTCGGTCTACGATGCGCCGCTGGTCTATTACGGCCGGACCGTCACCATCGACACCGAACTGCCCATCCCCGGCGGCCAGCTTTGGTCGCCCGATCGTCCGTTCCTCTATCGTGTCGATGCCATTCTTGAAGCCGCCGACGGCAAGGCGATTGACGACGTTGTGGTCACCACGGGCCTGCGCACGGTCAGCCAGGACGGCGGCGTCTTCCGCCTCAACGGCAAGCCCGCGATGCTGAACGGCGGCCTGCTCTTTGGCATGCGCCCGCCGTTGGAGGACCAGGCGCGCATGCTTCGCATGGCGCCGCTGGAACGGCTCGTGCGCGATGTGCTGCTGGCCAAAGCCGCCGGCGGCAACTGCATCCGCATGACCGTGCACGAGGGCACGTACCTGGGCTGCAACGATCCGCGACTGGCGGAGATCGGCGACCAACTTGGCATGTGCTTCCTGTGGAGCACCACGGCCTGGGTCCGCACCGCCAGCCCATGGCTGATCGGCCTCGATCTGCTGGCCGCCGACGCAAAACTGGTGCGTAATCACCCTTCGATCGTGATGTGGCAGCCGGGCAACCACCCGCGCTTCTTTAGTGGCGACGATGGCATGGCCTGGTGGCGCGAGGTCTTCAATACGCTGGTGGCCGTGGATGACAGCCGGCTGATCTGTCCGCTGGGCGGTTCGAGCATGGCCAGTCCGCCGTCGGATGACGGGACCAGGTCGCGCGAGGGCAAGGCCATCAAGCCGGAGCCGACGTGGTTGCATCCTCTGGCGGCCCGCGGCGATTTTGACTGCCCCACCGGCTACGGCAAGGAGCCCGGCCCGTGGTACTACCTGCGCACCTGGCCGTCGCCGCCCGACTGGGATGACGGCCAGTTCGGCTGGACGCGTGGCGCGTTCAAGAAGGAGTACCTGGCCAGCAAGACCCACGCGTTTTTCGACTTCGAAAGCGAGGAGACCATTGGCCAGCCGAACTGGGACCTCTTGCGTGGTTCGCCCATCTGGCACGTCTGGAGCTACGAGCACAAGTACGACGAGAAATCCATCGGCCGGCTGTTGAACTTCGACGAGTGGGAAGTCAGCCAGGCGTGGCAGGCGCTGAGCGCCATGGAAGCCTACCGCAAGAAGCGTCTGCTCGACTACGACGGTATGTTCTGGTGCCCCCTCGATGGTGGTGGCAACACCGGCACCTACCAGAAGCCGCTGACCGATCACCTGGGCCACATGAAGATGGCGTACCACGCTGTGCGCATGGTCTTTCAGCCGACGATCGCCGGCAGCGGCAACGTCGATGTCTCCTACGGTCCAAAAGACGTGATCCCCGTGCGTCTGATCCACTTGGGCGACGCCCGCAAGGCGGATGTGACGGTACGACTGTGCACCCCGGAGGGCAAGCACCTGGCCGAGAAGACTTGGAGCGGTATCGACCTGCCGGCGGACCGCTGTGTGGTCAACGTCGCCGACTGGTCGCCGCCGCGCCATATCACCGGCATGGTGGCGGTGGAGTACGAGGTGGGGTTCCGGTAGACTCAGGCCCCATGGACCGGTTCGACGTGGCTGTGCTCGCTGGAGCCGCGGCGGGCATGCTGGCGGCGGTTTGGGCAGCGCGCGGGTCATGCTTGTGGGCAAGCCCGCGCAGCATAGACAACGAGCGCGTCCGCCAGCCTGAACGGGGCGACAAGCGCGAAGCGTGGGCAACAGGGTACCCCCAGCGGAAGCCGAAATCCAAGAGCGATCAGTAGTGTCCCTCTGGCGCGGCCGCGCCCTACGCGGCTTCGGGTCCGCCAAACAGCAGTTCCATGATGGGGCGGTCCTTGGCCCGGAAGAAGACATAGACATGGTCGCCGGCCTCCAGGCGGGTATGGCCGCGCGCGGCGACCAGTTGCCGATCGCGCACGATCAGCACCACGGCGGCGCCGGGCGGGAACTCAACCTCGCGCAGCTCGGCCCCGCAGACGGCCACCGACGGGTCGATCAGGAACGACACGAGTTCGCTGTCAAGGGCATACGTGGCGTTGATCTCCAAGACCGCCGCGGGCTGCGGGCGCTCGGGCACGCTCATGCCCAGCCAGCGCGTCACCGATCGCAGGGTCGAGCCGGGGACCAGGCTGCTGACCACGACGATAAAGAACACCAGGTTGAAAACATCCATCGCCCCGGGCACCTGGGCCAGCACGGGAAACGTCGCCAGAATAATCGGCACCGCGCCGCGCAGCCCCACCCAGCCGATATAGCCGATCTCCCGCCGCGGCCAGCGCAAGGGCAGCAGGCAGGCCAGCACCGCCAGCGGCCGGGCCAGAACCGCCAGCACCAAAGCCAACAGCAACCCCTGCCACGCTACGCCCACCAGTTGCGACGGGAACACCAGTAGCCCCAGCATCAGGAACATGCTGACCTGGCTGAGCCAGGCCAGAGCATCGTGTACGCGCGCCAGGCCGTTGCGATAGGGGACGTTGCCCGTGCCCAGCACCAGCCCGGTGACAAAGACCGCCAGAAATCCGCTGCCCCAGCTCAGGGTCGCGACGCCAAACGACAGAAACGCCATCGCCAGCGTCAGCACCGGATAGAGCCCGGCCGTGGGAATGCGCACGCGCGTCAGCAGTTGGCGGCCCAGCCAGCCGAAAATAATGCCGATGCCCGTACCCACCGCCAGTTGCAGGGGTACGCTCAGGGCCAGGTTGGTCCAGGAGGTGTCGGCGGCGGCCAGCAGCTCGATCAACACCAACGTCAGAATGACCGCCATGGGGTCATTGACGCACGATTCCAGCTCGATGATACGTCCGACGCGGTGCTTGAGCTGCAGCCGGCCGCCGCGCAACACCGCCAGCACCGCCGCGGCATCGGTGGAACTGACCACTGCGCCCAGCAGCGTGGCCTTGCCCCAGTCCATGCCCAGCAGCCGCGCTGCCACCGCCAGCAGGCCGGCCGTCAGCACCACGCCCGCGGTCGCCAGGATCGAGGCCGGCACCAATGCGCTGCGCACGGAGCTGACCGAGGTGTTCAGCCCGCCGTCGAACAGGATCAACACCAGGGCGATAGTGCCCAGGCGCACGGCCAGGCCGTAGTTGCTGAATTCCAGTCCGCCCAGGCCCTCGCTGCCGCCGACCATGCCCAGGACGATGAACAGCAGGACGATAGGAATGCCCAGGCGGTCAATGGTCCTGCTGAACAGAACGCTGAAGGCCACCAGCGCTCCGAAGACCACCAGCAGGATCGCCGTGGCATGGGGCTCGGCCATGGCCAGGCAGCAGGCGTGTAGCAGCGGATGGCCGGACAGGGTTCCCACGGGGCGGGGATTCTACCGCCGGCGATGCCCAGCGTCTTGGTCGGCGCGGCCGGATTGTGCGCCTACAATCGGCCGTGACCAATCCAGCCACATCGCGGCCGCAGGCCCCCGCGCGTCAGTGGGTCAGCTTCACTTTCTATAAGCTCGATCGCGCCTTCGCCCGACTGCCGGATAACGACAAGGCCCTGGCCCGCCAGGAGTTGCTGACGGTCGTGGGCGGCCCGGTGCCGGGGCTGATGTGCCTGAGCTACAGCACGGTGGGGCTGCGCGGGGACGTGGATTTTCTGCTGTGGCGCATCGGCACGTCGATCCCGGACGTGCAGCAGCATGCGGCGGCCGTCAACCGCACGCGCCTGGGCTCGTATCTGTCCACGCCCTGGTCGTTTCTATCCATGACCAAGCGCAGCATGTATCTGGACAAACTGGATCCCTCGCACACCGAATCGCGCACGCACATCGTCCCGGGGCGCATGGAGTATCTGTTTGTGTATCCGTTCGTGAAGACGCGGCAGTGGTATCTGCTGCCCATGGAGCAGCGCCAGCAGGTCATGGACGAGCACATTCGCGTGGGCAACCGCTTCCCTTCGGTCAAGCTCAATACCACCTATAGTTTCGGCCTGGACGACCAGGAATTCGTGGTGGCCTTCGAGACCGACCAGCCCCAGGATTTTCTGGACCTGGTGATGGAGCTGCGTCACACGCAGGGAAGCCTGTACACGGTGCGCGACACGCCCATCTTCACCTGCGTGCGCAGGGGGCTGGAGCAGATCCTGGAGCAGCTTTTCTGAGCCTGGCGCTGCCGATGACCACGCCCATCACGACCACCGATCCGATCAACGCCCGCATCCTGGCCGAGTCGGAAGACCTGGTCGGCGGGTTTCAGGCCGACCCGCTGGGGCAGATCGCCTGGCAGGCCGGCCTGCCGGTGGAACTGGTCACCCAGCGGATACGGCAGATGCTGCTGGCCGGCACGATCCGTCGTGTGCGCCAGACGCTGCTGTCCACCAGCCTGGCCCAGGGGGCGCTGGTGGCGTGGCGCGTGCCCGAGGAGCGCTTGCACGCGGCCTTCGATTGGATGTTCGCCAATGATCCCTTTTCCGGGCACGTGGTCATCCGCTCGTGTGATGCCGATCTGCCCGGAGCGCGCTACCGGCTGTGGACCACGCTCAAGGTGCCCGCGGACCGGTCGCTGGAAGCGCACTGCAACTTCCTGGCCAGGCGAATCGGGGCCGAGGATTACCGGTTGCTGCCAGCGCGCAAGCTCTTTGTGCTGGGTGTGGGCCACGTGCGCCGGCGCGACCTGCCGCCGGGGAGCAAGTCGCCGCGGTTGGCCGGTGTCACGGACACGCAATTGGTGCAACTGACGGATTTGCAGTGGCGCATCCTGCTGGCCATGAAACGCGAATTTACGGCGCAGGAAATCGGCCCGGACCTGTGGACCGGCCGCGCCGCCGAGGCGGGCGTGGATTTGGAGACGTTTCTGGCCGTGGCGCGGGAACTGGATGTCCGGGGTGTGATCGGGCGGTTCTCCACGTTCCTGGAGCACGTCAAGCCGCTGGTTTCGGGCGAGCGGGTGACGCGGTTTAACGCTCTGTTTCACTGGGCGGTGCCGGAAGGGCGCGAGATTGACGCCGGCCGGGAAGTGGGACGATTTCACATCATGACGCACGCCTACTGGCGGCCGACGGGCGCGGAGTTCAACCACGTCAACATCATGGGTGTGGCCCACGGCCAGGACAAGCAGTGGCTGCTGGAGCACAAGCGGGCGATGGACCAGCACCTGGCCGAAACGGGGATCGCGGTGCGCTATAGCAACGTCTTCTGGGGCGGCCGCAGCGAGATCAAGCCGTCGGAGATTTCACCCTTTGCCTATAGGCAATGGGCCCAGAGTGTCGGCCTGCAGGCCTGAGTCGCGCGGGCCCGTTCCCATTTTTCGGTCATTTCGACACCCATTTTCGGCATGGCCCGGATTGCCGCTTTCCGCCGCCGGCGCACCGGTGGCCGGTGCGCCGGCGCTGCTCGTCGGCAACTCTGGAGCCGCGGCTACTGCTGCTCGGTCGCCTCGCCTTCGGGGGCCTTGCCGAACGACTGCAAGGCCAGGTAGCTGGGACCGAAGCGCTTGATGTTGTCCAGTTGCTTGTCGAAGGCGTCGAAGTGGGTTTCCTCGTCACCAACCAGGGACTCGAAGAGCTGCTTGCTGACCGCGTCGGCATTGGCCGCGCACTGGTTGGCAAACTGGTTGTAGTCCCGGGCGGACTGGGTTTCCATCTTGGCGGCCATGGCCAGAATGGCGGCCGGCTCGGTGATGGCCTGGACCGGGGCGGAGGTCACCATGTTCACATCGCCCTTGAGGAAGAGGATGCGCTCGGCCAGTCTTTCCACGTGGCCCATTTCCATGATGGCGGTGCGCTTCAGCAGGTTGGCCAGGGGGGCGAAGCCCTGGTCGTCCAGGTGAAAATGCCAGTACATGTACTGGTGCACGGCCTGCAATTCGTCGGCCACGGCCTTGTTCAGCATGTCGATGCTCTTTTGGGCGTCCACGGTCTGCTCCTTCCGTTGGGGGCTGAGTTGGATGTCCAGCGCGCTGCCGGACGGCGGCGGGGAGTGTACCAAAAGCAATATCCTGCGAGAATGCCCGCGGCGCGGGGCGTCCACGGTCTTGTCCCGCTGGCCCTCTTGCATACAATTCGCTCCCTTGCCGGCCGGGCGGCCTTGTGGGGCCCGGCGGCCAGTTAACCAAGAGGAAACTCATGCCCGTCAGCGGAACCATCACGCAGGTCATCGGCTCCACGTTTGACGCCGAATTTCCCGAGGAGCAGCTCCCGGCCATCTATAACGCCCTGACCATCGACCTTTCGGGCGAGGGCAATCGTCTGACCGGCGAGGTGCAGCAGCATCTGGGCGGCGGTAAAGTCCGCGCTGTGGCTTTGGGCAGCACCGACGGCCTGCGCCGCGGCATGAGCGCCCAGGACACCGGCGGGCCGGTCAGCGTGCCGGTGGGCAAGGAGACCCTGGGACGGGTGTTCAACCTGCTGGGCGACACCATCGACCGTCGCGGCCCGGTGGACGTCAAGCAGCGCCGGCCCATCCACCGCGAGCCGCCGGATTTCGTGGACCTTCAGCCCAAGACCGAGATTTTCGAGACCGGTATCAAGGTCATCGACCTGCTGACGCCCTTTGTGCGCGGCGGCAAGGCCGGTTTGTTCGGCGGGGCGGGCCTGGGCAAAACGGTAGTCATCCAGGAACTGATCGCCCGCATCGCCCAGCAGCACGGCGGCTATTCCGTGTTCGCCGGCGTGGGTGAGCGCACGCGCGAAGGCAACGACCTGTGGCTGGAGATGCAGCACGCCAAGATCGGCAACACCGGCAAGAGCGTGATTGACCAGACGGTCATGGTTTTCGGCCAGATGAACGAGCCTCCCGGGGCGCGTTTGCGCGTGGCCCTCAGCGCCCTGACCATGGCCGAATATTTCCGCGATGAACTGGGCGCTGACACGCTGCTGTTCATCGACAACATCTTCCGTTTCACGCAGGCCGGCTCTGAAGTGTCGGCCTTGCTGGGCCGCATGCCCAGCGCCGTGGGTTATCAGCCGACCCTGGCCACGGAAATGGGCGAATTGCAGGAGCGCATCACCAGCACCAAGAAGGGGGCCATCACCAGCGTGCAGGCGGTGTATGTGCCGGCCGACGACCCGACCGATCCGGCCCCGGCCAACGCCTTTGCCCATCTGGACGCCTTCATCTACCTGGAGCGCAGCATCGCCGCCAAGGGCATCTATCCGGCCATCGACCCGCTGGCATCGTCCAGCCGCGCTTTGGATCCGCAGATCGTCGGCGAGGAGCATTACCGCGTGGCCCGCCGCGTGCAGAACATGCTGCAGCGCTATCGCGACCTGCAGGACATCATCGCCATCCTGGGCATCGATGAACTGAGCGAAGAGGACAAGTTGACCGTCGGCCGGGCCCGCAAGATCGAGCGCTTCTTCAGCCAGCCCTTCTTCGTGGCCGAGCAGTTCACCGGCAAGAAGGGCAACTATACCAAGATCGGCGATACCATCAGCAGCTTTGATCAGATCATCAGCGGCAAGGTGGACGACGTGCCCGAGCAGGCCTTCCTCTACGTGGGCGACATCGAGGAGGCCCGGGAGAGGGCCAAGGAGATGGCGAAGTAGGCTCGCGCGACCTGTGCTAAAATGGTACATGATGACCACCGCAATCCGACAGCGCGTGACGATTCAGCCCGGCGGGAAGGTGGAGTTGCAGTCCAACGACCTCCCGCCCGGTTCGGAGGCGGAGGTGATCGTCCTTGTAGAGGCACCGCCTGTCCCAAACGCGCTTTCTCCATTGGAGGCCTTCGAGGAGCTACAGCGGAGTCTTCGGCTGACGCCGGAGGCAGCTCAGAGATGGATAGACGACGCTCGCGCGGAACGCGAAGCCTGGGGAGCGCGGCGTGATCGTCATTGATACCAACTACCTCATCCGCGCGCTGACCGCGGGCACACCGGCAAACGAGCGGGTTGGAAAGTGGCTGGCTGCTCGCGAGTCCGTTCGCACCAGTATCATCGCCTGGGCAGAGTATTTGTGCGGACCTGTCAGCCCTCTTCAGGTCCAGCTTGCCACGTCCATGGTTGGCGCCCCTGAGCCGCTGCTGCTGACGGACGCCGAAGTTGCAGCGCGGCTGTTTAACGCAACCGGCCGAAGGCGACGAAGCCTTCCGGACTGCCTCATTGCCGCCACCTGTCTGCGTCTGGGCGCAGCGCTTGCCACTGAGAACATTGCGGATTTCCGCCCCTTCGATGGGCTTGCAGCTTGCGATCATATAGACCTTGGGCGCCTGCGCAGATCCCGCCGCTGGCGCGGTATATCGAGCACGGAGTTTCCCCATGCAGTCCCCCCGCACCGTCGTCGACAACCTTCTCCGCAAACGCCCCGCCGAGCGCGTCGGGCTCCACGAAGGGCCCTGGGCCGAAACCATCGCCCGCTGGGTGCGTGAAGGGTATCCCACGCGGCCGGTTCGCAAAGAAGTCGGCGAGGACCGATGGCGGCCGGAGGATGGACGCACCGAGAAGGTCGCGGTGGCCGGCGAATACGCCGAGCCCGTGCCGTCCTGGGAACACTTCGGTTTCGACATGATCGGCGGCGGTGGAGGGTTCGATTTCCAGCCCCTCCGTGGCGTCAGCGAACTTCTCGAAGAATCCGACGAGTGGACCATCAAGCGTAACGGCGCCGGTGCGGCGCTCAAATACTGGAAAAACAAATCCGGCACGCCCGAGCACATCGACTTTCGAATGACCGGCCGCCAGGTGTGGGACCGCGACTATCGTCCGCACCTGCTCGATCTCGACCTTCAGCGCTTCGGCGACCTGGCAAAGGTGAAACAGGCATTCCTCGACGCCCGCGCCAGCGACCGGTGGGTTTACTTCGGCCACATGTTTATGTGGGAGATCATGCGCCAGAGCCTGGGCGACCTGACCCTCTACGAAAGCCTGCTGCTCGACCCCGACTGGATTCGCGACATCGGCCGGGTTTATACCGACTTCTACAAACGCCATTACACCTGGCTGTTCGAGAACATCGGTGTGCCCGACGGCATGTGGATGTTCGAGGATCTTGGCTATCGTAATGGCTTGTTCGCCTCGCCCAAGGTGCTGAGCGATCTGATCTTCCCCTTCTTCCATGAAATGGTGGAGTTCTTCCACGCCCGGAACCTGCCGGTGATTCTGCACTCGTGCGGCAGCCAGGCCGACGCGCTGCCGTTGATCGTTGAAGCCGGCTTCGATGGCCTGAACCCGATGGAGCGGAAGGCCGACAAGAACGACCCGTTCGCCTTCGCCGAGAAATACGGCGATCGCCTGGCCTTTATCGGCGGCCTCGACGTGCGCGTGTTTGAGACCAATGACAAGGCCACGATCCGCCGCGAAATCACGGACTATATCGACGGCATGAAGGCCCGCGGCGCGCGCCTGGTCTTCGCCTCCGATCACTCCATGCCGCTGACGGTGAGCTATGAAAGCTATCGGTACGCGGTGGAGGTGTATCGGGAGAGGATGATGTACTGAGGGGGAGTGGACAGTGGTCAGTGGCGTCGCGATGGGCCGGAAGGGACGCTCTGCCCGAGGGCACGCTGCCATGGCGACGCTGGGACTGCGCCTGGTGGAGACGGCATAACACCGGGCATTGACGTTATCCAGGCGGGGGGTCCACGGGGCTGCTTCTGTTGCTACAATTCACCCATGAACATGCCGCGGTCGCTGTGTCCTGCGTGTGGCCAGCCGCTGCGCCCGACGACGGGCCGGGCCGGGGCGGTTTGCACGGCCTGCGGTTATCGCGGGGCACCGGCCGCTGCGCCGGCGCCGGTCAAAATAGAATCAGATCAGCATCTGCAACTGCTGGTGGCGATGGTGTCCGGCGGGCTTTGTACGCTCGTCGTGGTCATTACGGTCGTGCTGGTACTGCCGGGCCGGCCGCGGCCGATGCGCATGGCCGATGCGCCGGCGGCTACCACCGCCGTGACGACACAACCGGCCGCCCCCGAGGTCGAGGAAGCGACATCGCCGGTTGAAGACCAGCGCACGGAATTCATCGCCACCACGTTGCCGACCGTCGCCAAGGTGCTGCCAGCGACCGTAACCGCCGCACCGCCCGCACGGCCGCCCGCAGAGCCCGAGGCCGCGGCACCCAGCACCGCGCCGGCGGTTAGCGCGCCGCCGCCCCCGCAGCAGCGCGGGCTGGTCATCCGCCCGCCCCCGCCCTGGGTGGACCCGCTGTACGTGTCGGATGAGCAAATCGGCCAGGCGATTCAGAAGGGGGTGGATTTTATCATTCCCCTGTTTGAACGCGGCCAACTCAAGAGTGGCGGCCTGGGCGGCAGCCACGCGACAGGCCTGCAAGCCTTGTGCGTGTACGCCCTGATCCAGAGCGGCGCGGCCATCAAGGACCCTCGCCTCAGCCCGCGCGGCAGCCTCATCGGAGGTATGCTCTCGGTCCTCAAGGAAATGCCCGCCGATACCGGGGCTGTCACCTATGCGCGGGCCCTGCGGGCCACGGCTTTGGCGGCGCTAAACCGTCCGGAGGACCGCAGAGCCCTGGAGGCCGATGTGCGCTGGCTGATTGCGGCGGCCAATCGGGGTGCTTATTCGTACGATGACCGGCTGCGCCGCGTCCAGCGGCCTGGTCATCAGGCCCAGAACCTGGGCGAAGCCGCCTGGGGACGCTTGCCCCCCAGCTACGGCGATAATTCCAACAGTCAGTATGGGCTGCTGGGGGTCTGGGCCGGTGCCGAGGCGGGCATCGAGGTGCCGGACATGTACTGGCGCCAGGTGGAAAACCACTGGCACGAAGCCCAGAACCGCCAGGGCCAGTGGGGCTACACGGCGACTTTTCAGCGCGGCTACCTGTCGATGACGGTGGCCGGCATCGCCTCGCTGTTTGTCACGCACGACTACCTGGCAGCGCCCAAGGTCAACAGTCAGGTGCTGGGCCAGGAGCCGTTCTCCCCGGCCTTGCAACGGGGTCTAAATTGGCTGGAGCAAGGCGACAACGCCATTACCAATCTCTCGCGTAGCTGGGGCGAGGGCTATACGCTCTATGGCATCGAGCGCGTGGGCCTGGCCTCGGGGCTGAAGTACCTGGGCGACCATGACTGGTATCGCGTGCTGGCCCGCCGCCTGGTGGACCGACAACTGCCCGAGGGCGCCTGGCATCAGGACCCGTCCTCACTCAGGCAGCGCCTCAGCACCTGGGACCTGGTGGAGACCGCCTACAACCTGCTGTTTCTGGCCCGGGGGCGTCACCCCATCCTGATGAACAAGCTGCGCTTCGAGGGGGCGTGGGCCAACCGCCCACGCGACCTGGCCAACCTCTGCCGCTTTGCCAGCCGGGAACTGGAAAGGCCTATCAACTGGCAGGTGGTGAATCTGCGCCGGCCGTGGCATGACTGGATGGATGCGCCGATCCTCTACATCGCCGGCCACCAGGCGCCGGTGCTGAGCGAAGCCGACGTGCAGAACCTGCGCGGCTTTATCGAGGCCGGGGGCATGATCTTCAGCCAGGCCGACGGCGCCTCCGAGACCTTCAACGCCTTTGTGCGCAAGCTGGTCGGCAAGCTGGGAACCTACGAGTTGCAGGACCTGCCGGCGGACCATGAGATCTATGGCGTCGTGTTCCGCATCGACCGGCGTGTGCCGCTGAAGTACATCACCAACGGCACCCGCGTCCTCTGGGTCCACAGTCCGGCGGACCTGGCCATTCACTGGCAGCAGCGGGCCGAGAAGACGCAGCGCTTTGCCTTCGAGCTGGGGGTGAATCTGTTCATCCATGCCGCCGGTAAGACCGACCTGCGCAACCGGCTGGCCTCGCCCTACATTCCGGCTGTGACCACGGCGCCGCCTACTGAGACTTTGCGGCTGACGCCGCTGCGCTATGGTGGCGCGTGGCAGCCAGAACCCTATGCGCACCAGCGATTTGCGCGCTATTTCCAGTGGGAAACCGGCCTGGGGCTCGATGTCTCGCCCGTGGACCTGGCCGACCTGAAGCCGGGCGCGGCGGCGGTGGCCCATCTGAGCGGTTCGGCCAGGCAGACTTTCAGTCGGCCGCAATTACAGGCCCTGCGAGGTTTTGTGGAAGAGGGCGGCGTCTTGCTGGTGGATCCGGCCGGTGGGTCGCTGGAGTTTCTTCAGTCCGCAGAGGCCGCCCTGGTACAGACCTTCCCGCAGGCTCGGCCCCAGGCGCTGAAACTGGATCATCCGCTGTTTGCCGGCGGGGCGGCCGGGATGGAGACGCTGGGCCGGCCGGCCGTGCGTGGCTATGCGGTGGCGAAACTGGGGCCGGGGGCCGGACGCATGGAACTGATGCGGAGCGGCAAGGGAATCATGATCATCAGTCACTTGGACCTGACCACGGGATTGCTGGGTACGCGCAGCTGGGGGATCAGCGGATTTGAACCGACTTATTGCCAGAAGTTCCTTAAGAATATGGTGTTATGGGCCGCTCAGGGGACACCGCCAGCGCCGGAGAACCAGTAGGCCCCCGGCCAGCGGCTGCCGGCAAATTTATATCCGTGCGGGTCATTTTTCTATGGACAGGTTAAGCTCGCCGGGTATATTTTGAGGGTTGGCAAGCAACCCCAGGCCTGGTGGCGTCACCGGGTGGGGAAAAAACCTGGTCGTTTGTGGCGATAGGTTGATGGCGGCCGCGGAAGTTTCCCGCACTTTTTCGTTTCATACCCTAGCCGGCCACGCCCAGCGCAACAGCGACGCATTCCGAAAGGAGCTTCATCATGAAGCGACAGAATCGTAGCGGCTCGAAGGGTTTTACCCTCGTCGAGCTGCTGGTGGTGGTCGGCATCATCGCGCTGCTGATCTCGATCCTGCTGCCGGCATTGTCGGCAGCGCGTGAGCGTGCCAACCGTGTGAAGTGCGCAGCGCACCTTCGTGGCATTGGCCAGGCCATTTTCATCTATGCCGGCGACAACGAGCGCAAGTACCCGCGCAC
>Ga0209450_10000042_pt1 | contig 92368 bp, 71 predicted proteins | sample FrelakmetLWP11LW_FD_187149 | JGI IMG/M metagenome (GOLD analysis project Ga0209450, IMG submission 187149) | Freshwater lake sediment microbial communities from the University of Notre Dame, USA, for methane emissions studies - LWP11 LW (SPAdes)... | ecosystem: Environmental > Aquatic >... | reverse complement strand
GTAGCGTTGGACAAGAGACGCCATGGCAAACATACCTCCGGACCGAAGCCCTCTGGCAACGCATAACCGCGGAAGATGTTACCATCTTGTCTCCAACCTGTTTGGTTCCGGCTCGTCCGGGTTAGGGAGTGCTATTCATGGCGTTACGCCGCTTATTTTTTTTGATGCAACGGAACGACTCTGCCTTGTGTAGGAACAATAGAGAACGTCGTGTACGAGTTGCCGCTGGAGTATCGGCGGCTGCTCCAGGACTACTATGAAGCGCTCTCGAAGTCGAGGACGAGGCATGCGATTTCTGAAAGCCGCGGGGTTGACGCTGTTGCTGGCTAGCGCTGCGGGCGCGGCTCTCCAGGCACCGCAGAAGGACGCTGAAGAGAATGACCAGCGGAATATGCAAGCGGGGTTTGTCGATACTGGGCCGGGCAAACTCGCGCCCTTGGCGCGCACCCCAGGCGATGCGATTGACGCGGCCGATATGGGCAACCTGCTGGATCGCCGCACCGAAGCGGCCATCAAACGCGGCTTGGAAGCACTCAAGCGCTCACAGCAGCCCGACGGCGGCTGGGCCCATGCATCCGATCAAAACCGCGAAGCCTATGCGGCCTTCGCAATGATTGCCTACATGATGAACGGGCACTTTGCCGACCGCAAGCAGCAACCCTATGGCGAAGTGATGGAGCGAGCGCAGAACTACCTGATCCGCGAGAATAGATCTGTGGCCGGCTACATCGGCAATAACATGTATGCTCATGGACTGGCGACGGTAGCGCTCTCCGAAGTCTGGGGCCACAGCACGCGCGATGAGAAAGTGCATGAGGCCCTCAAGGCTGCCGTCAAGGTCATTCTCAACGCGCAGAATCGGGCGGGCGGATGGCGCTACGATCCCGTCCCCTTCGGAAGCGACGTATCGGTCACGGCGATGCAGGTGGTGGCGCTGGCTTCCGCACGGCAGGCCGGCATTTTCGTGCCGGATGAGACCATCAACCGCGCCGTGCGCTACGTAACGCTGTGCCACCAGGCCACCGATGGCGGCTTTTCTTATAATCCCGGCCCCGGTCTTTCGGCATTTGCCCGCACCGCGGCGGCGTGTACTTCGATGATGATGCTGGGACGGCATGACGCCCCGGAGGTAAACAAGGGCATTGAGTACATCCGGCGTGAAGCCAAGAAAGCGTTGGGAAAAACCGATCATTGGTCTTACGCGATGTATTACGCCACCGTGGCGCTGTACATCTCGAGCCCGGAGGATTTCCAGTGGTGGTATCCGCAGATCCGCGACGTGCTGCTGGCCAAACAGTTAAAGGACGGCGCCTTCGGCGGTGACTACGATACCTCGATAGCCCTGGTGATTCTCAGCATGCCTTATGGATTTGTGCCGGCTTACCAGCGATGAGAGGATGAAAAGGTTCAGTTACGTATTGCCTATCAGTTGTGAAAGGAACGCTGACTCATGACCGACGTAAGCAAAGGAACCGTGGCGGAACGTGACGTGGAAGCGGTACGGCGGCTGGGGGCCGCACGCGACCGGATCGTCAACGAGACCCGCAAGGTCATCGTGGGCATGGAGCAGGTCATCGACGAGATGATGATCGGCGTGTTTGCCCGTGGTCACTGCCTGCTGGTGGGGGTGCCGGGGCTGGCCAAGACCCTGCTGGTCAGTTCGCTGGCCCAGACGATGTCGCTGGAGTTCAAGCGGATTCAGTTCACGCCCGACCTGATGCCCACCGACATCACCGGGACCGAACTGCTGCAGGATGATCCCGTGACGCGGCAGCGGCAGTTCAAGTTCTCGCGCGGGCCGGTATTTGCGAACATCATCCTGGCGGACGAAATCAACCGTACGCCGCCGAAGACGCAGGCGGCGCTGCTGGAAGCCATGCAGGAGAAGAAGGTCTCGGTGGGTGGCGTGGACCACCCACTGGACGATCCGTTTTTCGTGCTGGCGACGCAGAACCCCATCGAGCAGGAAGGCACGTATCCGCTGCCGGAAGCGCAGTTGGACCGCTTCCTGTTCAACATCATGGTGGATTACCCGAGTTGGGAAGAGGAGTTGGAAATCGTCGAGCGTGTCAGCGCGGCGGTGGATACGAAGCTCCAGGCGGTGCTGGGGAAGGACGAGATTCTCTCGCTCCAGAAGCTGGTGCGCCGGATTCCCGCGGCGAGGCAGATGGTCGAATACGCCACCGCGCTGGCTCGGGCAACGCGAGCCGAAGATCCGCTGGCGCCGCAGTTCGTCAAGGACATGCTGGCCTGGGGTGCCGGGCCGCGCGCGAGCTTGAACCTGATCATTGCGGCCAAGGCGCGGGCAGCGCTCCGCGGGCGGTTCTATGTGTCGCCCGAGGACATCCAAGCGGTGGCCAAGCCGGTGCTGAGGCACCGCATCATTCTGAATTTTACGGCGCAGTCGGAGGGGCTCTCGGCGGACGATCTTGTGGACAAGCTGCTACTGGCAATTATCCCGGAGGTACGACGTGGCAACGGCCGAGCGATCGCAGCCCAGTCTGCCGTATCTTGACGCCGAGGTGCTCGAGCGCGTCGGGGCGCTGCAACTGGCGGCATGGCAGGCGGTGGAAGGCATCCGCGTCGGACACCATCGAAGTCCGCTGCGCGGCTTTTCAACGGAGTTTGCGCACCACCGGCAGTATGCGGCGGGCGATGCCGTGCGGCACATCGACTGGCGCGTGTACGGCCGCACCGAGCGGTACTTCGTCAAGCTTTATGACGCGGAGACGAACTTCGACGCATACCTGCTGCTGGATGCGAGTTCGTCCATGCGCTACGGCAAGACCAAGCCCTACGGTACAAAACTCGAGTACGCCAAGCACCTTGCGGCGAGCCTGGCTTACCTGATCATCCAACAGCGCGACTCGGTCGGTCTGGGCGTCTTCGACAGCATGCTGCGCAGTTTTGTGCCGCCGGCGAGCAAGCGCGCGATGATTGCCACGATCGCCCAGAAACTGTTGGAAGCCAGGGACGAGCCGCGGACGGACGTGGGAGCGCTGCTGCATGAGTTCGCGCAGCGGCTTAAGCGGCGGAGCTTCGTGATGCTGTTCTCGGATCTGTTTGACAGCGTCGAGGCACTGGCCGAGGGAATCGATCACCTGGCCTTCGGCGGGCACAACCTCACGGTGTTTCACACCATGGACCCGGACGAACTGGAAATGCCTTTCAAAGGGACATGCCGGTTCCTGGGGCTGGAGAACGAGCCGGAAATCATCACGCAGCCCAAGCGCATCGCGGCGGCGTACAAGAAGGAGGTGCAGACGTTCACCACAGCGCTGCGGAGGGCCTGCGAGCGGAATCATGCGGATTACGTGCTGGTGAATACGAGCCGGCCGATGGTGACGGTGCTGAGTGAGTACCTGCTGCACCGCAGCGGCCTGAGCGGAGTGGGAGCGACCCAGAAGCGATAACGTATGCAGTTGCCTTTTCTAAATCCGTGGTTGCTCTGGGCCCTGCCTGCGGTCGGGGTGCCGGTGCTGATTCACCTGCTCAACCGGCATCGCGCCACCACAATCGAGTGGGGGGCGATGGAGCTGCTGCGCAAGGTGATGGTGTATCGCTCGCGGCAGATCCGGCTCGAAGACATTTTGCTGATGGTGGTGCGCTGCGTGATCGTGCTGCTACTGGTGCTGGCGGTGGCGCGGATGACGACGCGCTGGCTGCCAGTCACGGGGCAGCGGAACGCCGCGGTGTTGGTGGCCATTGACGGCTCGCTGAGCATGACGCATCAGCCCGGCGGGCGGTCGCGCTTTGACGAAGCCGTGGAGCGCGCCCGCATGGTGCTGCGGACGGTGGATCTGGGCCAGCCGGTGAGTATCGTGCTGATGGCCGCTAAGCCGCAGGTGCTGCTGCGGACCACGGCGTACGATCCGGCGACGGCCGAAGCGGCGCTGGGCAAGGCGCGAGTGACCAACGAGCCGCTGAATCTCGATGCCAACCTGGCGGTGCTGCAAACCCTGATGGGGGAATTGAAGGCGGCGCAGCGCGAGCTGCACGTGATAACCGACGCGCACTCTTCGAGTTTTGGGCAGCTTTCAGCCAAGACCAAGGAGGCTTTCCGCGGCATCGCCGCGACGGGCGCTACGCCGTACCTCACGCTGGTGCCCTGCGGCAGCGAAGAGAATGCTGGCGTGCAGCAGCTCGAGCTGGCCTCGGGCGTGCTGCGCATGGGGGCGATGGTGCAATTCCAGGCGATAGTGCGCAATTATGGGCGCGGGCCACGCAGCGCCGGACAAGTCACGCTGCTGCTCAATGAGCAAGCGGTGGACCGGCGGGCGATTGAGCCACTGGCGACCGGGGCCTCCACCACGGTGCGTTTCAGCGCCATGTTGAGCCAGCCGGGCATCAACCGGCTGGTGGCGAAGCTGAATGACGACGCCCTGGCGGCGGATGACAAATGCCACGCGGTCATCAACGTGCGGCAGAGCCTGCGGGTGCTGTGCGTCGACGGCGACCCGCTGGAGCGACCGGACGCCAAGGCCTCCATGTGGGTGGCCACGGCGCTGGCACCGACGAGCTTTGACAGCTCGGAGGTGCGGCCGCTCGTGGACACCATCGCGTGGACAGCGCTGTCCCGGGCGCGCCTCGCCGACTACGACGCGGTGGTGCTCGTGAATGTGGCGGACGTCCCGGCGGAGAGCGCGCTGGCCCTACGGAAGTTCGTCGAGCAGGGCGGCGGGCTGGTGTTTGTGCCCGGGAGTAACCTGAAACTGGAACTGTTCAACCGGCGTTTTCTCGATGCCGAGACTTCGCTGCTGCCCGCGGAGGTCCTGGGAGTGGCGGAAGATGCCACCATGGCTCACGCCGGCGTGCCGCTGGATGTGGAACTGACCAGCCATCCGATTGTGCAGCCTTTGCGAGCGTTGCCGCGGGAGATTCTTACCGAGGCGAGATGCTATCGCTATCTGCGGCTGCGGCCGGGCACCGATGCGCGGACGGTACTGAATCTGGGCGACCGAGCGCCCCTGATGCTGGAGCGCAGCGTTGGCCGCGGGCGCGTGTTGCTGTGGAGCAGCAGCATCGGCGGGACCTGGAACAACCTGGGCATCAACCCCGCATTTCCGATCATGCTGCAGCAGGCCATGACGTACATGGCACGGCAACCTTATGAAACGCCCGTGGTGGTGCCGCAGCCGGCGGTGCTGCCGGTGCCGCTGTATGCACCGGGCGCGGAAGTGGAAGTGCAGGATCCCGCGGGGAACAAGGTACTCACGCAGGCCATCGCCCGTGGCGGCGAGGTGGTGGTGGAAACCGCTCCGACGACGTTGCCCGGATTCCACCAGCTCAAGGCGCTGGGGGCGGATCCGGTGAGCGTGGCAGCCAATGTCGATCCGCGGCACTGCGATGTGCGGGTGCTCAATTCCGTGGCTCTGGCGGGCGTGCTGGAAGGGCTGCCCGTGCGGGTGCTTTCGCCGGAGCGAGACCTGACCACGGCGGTGTTGGAAGCCCGCCGGGGACGCGAACTGTGGATACCGTTGCTGCTGGCCGTCCTGGCGCTGCTGGCGCTGGAGATTGTGCTGGCCGGCAGATACACGAAGCGGGCGTGACATGATCGAGAGACTTCTCATTCGCGCTTTGGGCCTGGACGCTGGCAGCGTCGTCGAGAACTGGGCGTTCCGGTTTGGCTCGGAGTGGCCGCTGCTGTTGCTGGCGCTGGGGATCGTCGCGGCGCTGGCGGCGGCGCTGGTGCTGTATTTCCGCGAGAAGGCGCTGAGCCGCGCGGGGCGCATCACGCTGGCCACCGTGCGGACGCTGGCGGTGGGCCTGGTGCTGGCGATGTTGTTTCATCCGATGATCCATGTGAGGATTCGCCAGACGCTACGGCCGACGGTGCTGCTGCTGGTGGACGATTCCGAGAGCATGACCATCCGCGATACGCGGAAGGATCTCGGGGCGCTGGCGGATGCAGCGATTGCCACCGGCAAGCTGCCTTACGATGGCCCGGAACTTATTCGCGCCGTGCTGGGGGCGCGGCGCGCCATGGACGATGCCGGCGCGGCGCTGGCGGCCAACAAGCTCGACGCCGCCCGCACGGCGCAGGCGGAGGTGAAGAAAGCACTGGGGGCCGTGCGGACGGAAGCCCAGCGGCGTTCGCCGGCGGTAGGCGCAACGGTGCTGTCGGCCTTAACAGACCTGGAGAATCGGCAGGCCAAGCTCGCCAGTGGTCAGGATACCGCCACGCCGGATGTGATCGCCCTGGCGGCCCAGCAGCAGGCGCTGGGGAGTGAACTTGTTCAGTGGAAGGAACAGGCGGTCAACAGCGGGCTGACACTCCCGGATAACTTGAGCACGCAACTGGCCCTGGTCGCGCGGCGAGACCTCGTGGGAAAGTCGCTGCAATCCACGGCCAGGCCGTTCCTGGAGCAACTCGGCCGGCAGGCCAACGTACGCTGCTTCCGCTTCGGAGAGACCCTGGAAGAAATGCCGGCGCCCTGGGTCAGCCCCAACACGTCGGCGGGAAACATCGGGCTAAAGGCCACACACCTGGGCACAGCGCTGACGGAAGTGCTGGGGCGCAGCGAAGGCCAGCCGGTGGCCTTGGCCGCGGTGATTACTGATGGCGCAAGCAACGGGGGAACCGACCCTCTCGATGGGGCGCGGCTCTTGCGGCAACGGGGCATTCCGCTGATGACCGTGGGTGTCGGCCTGCCGCGGCCGGACGATGCCATCCTCCGCAGCATGGTGGTGCCCGATGTGGTCTTCACCACCGACCTGGTGACGGTGCGCGTGCAGTGTCAGGCCAATGGCTACGAGCGGCGCACGGCGGCGCTGGTGGCGCGGCTTGACGGGGTTGAAGCAGGCCGCAAGACCATCACTTACACCGGCAAGACGCAATTTGAGGAAATCGCCTTTGCTGCGGGGCGCAAAGGCGGTTCGCCCCAGTTGGAAGTGGAACTCGTGCCGCTGCCGGGCGAAGCCACCACGGCCAACAACACATTGCGGCAGTCGCTGCGCGTACTCGACGATAAAATCAAAGTGCTCTACATCGAGGGCTCGCCGCGGTGGGAGTATCGGTACATTCGCGCGGTGCTCAAGCGCGATCCGCGCATTGACGTGCAGTTCATCAACACTGAAGGCGACAAGGATCTGGCCCGCGCCACGCGCGAGCATTTGGGGCGTTTCCCCGAGCAGGCCGAGCAGGTGCTCAAATACGACCTCATCATTCTGGGCGATGTGCGGGCGAATACCTTCACGCCGACACAGTTCGGCCTGATGGAGCAGCTCGTGCGCGAGCGCGGCGGCTCGCTGATCATGCTCGCCGGGTACAAGCACACGCCTGGCGAATATCTCGATACGCCCATCGCGGCGATGTTGCCAGTGCGCTTTGAACAGGAAAAGTGGACGGAGATCGGGCCGGACGTCTACCCGGCGCTCACGCCCGAGGGCCAGCAAAGTTCGATCATGGCGCTGGAGCGGCTCGAATCGCGCAACCAGGCGTTGTGGGCCAATGTCAAACCGCTTTACCGCGTGCCGCCAGTGCTGGGGGCCAAGCGTGGCGCCGTGGTGCTGGCGGAACTCTCGGACCGGGTGCAGCAGGCGCGCAGTATCCCGCTGATTGCGTGGCAGCGCTATGGCACGGGCAAGGTCATGTTCATCGGGGCCGATCAACTCTGGCGGCTGCGGGCCCGCACCGGCGACAAGTATCATCTGAAATTCTGGGGCCAGGCCGTGCAGTTCCTGACGCTTTCCCGTCTGCTGGGCGAAAACAAGATGGTGCGGGTTGAGACCTCTCGCGAGCGATATGCCAGCGGCGAGACGGTGGAATTGCACGCGAGCGTGCTGGATGAATCCTATGAGCCTCTGGGCGCAACGACGTACCAGGTGTATGTCACGCCCGCGGACGGTGGCGATGCCGTGCCGGTTACGCTCAAGGCCATGCCCAACAACGTGGGTCTTTACACCGGGGCCCTTACGCCGCGTGCGCCGGGGCGATATCGCCTTACGGCCGCACCGGGCGGCGATGCCGCCGGCGGACGCGGCGCGGAACGAGCCAACAGCGCCGAGTTTGTCGTGGAGGACCGCTCCATAGAGCAGATTGAAACCGGGATGCAGCAAAGCACGCTGGCGCAGATGGCGCACCTCACCGGGGGCGATGCCCTGACGCTCCGCGAACTGCCGCTGCTGGCCGATCGCCTGCCGGAACGCACCCAGCAAGTCACTTTCACCCGCGACCTGGACTTGTGGGACAACTGGTTGACTGCCGTCCTGTTCATTGGGCTGGTGGCTGGTGAATGGGCGTGGCGCCGGAATCGGAGCTTGGCATGACCGCAACCTTGCCCAATACGCCACACACGTCCGTCGCCCCGAAGGTGCAGCCCGCGCCGGTGGCCCCGGGCCGCGACATCGAATCGCGCCTGCGCCAGCTCTGGCGGCTGTACACGGCGCGGCTGGTGACCCGCGGCGCGGGGTGGCTTGTCGCCGCATTGATTGGCGCCATCTTTTGTGACTTGCTGCTGGATTGGAATCTGGATCTGGCCGGCGGCTGGCGGCTCGTCCTGCTGGCGCTTAACCTGGCGCTGCTGGCGTACATCGTGTACCGCTGTATCGTGCGGCTTTATTCGCAATTTGACCTGGTGGGCGAAGCACTGCGGGTAGAGCGTGCCCGGCCCGAACTCAACGGTTTGCTGGTTTCGTACGTGCAGTTCAGTGATGAAGCAGCGTACCCGCCGAGCGTCTCGCGCGAGTTGATGCGCGCCGTGCGGCAATTGGCCGACCAGCGCCTCGCCACGCTGGAGTTCCGCGCCGTGGCCCGGCGCGTGGCGTTGCGTGCGGCGCTGCTTGCGGCCGCCGGTACGCTCGTGGCGCTGGTAATGTTTGCCGCGTGGCGCGGCGAACACCTGATGACGCTGGCCCGGCGGATGGTCAATCCGGCCTCGCAGGAACAGTATCCCACGCAGACGCAGGTCGAAGCACTCACGGGCGACATTACCCTACGCAGTGGCGGGCCCGTGACGCTGCTGGCGCGGGCCAAGGGCGTGATCCCCAGCGACGGCATGGTGCGGGTGCGCTTCGGAGCGCTCACTTGGGAGACGTTGCCGGCGGTGGCCACGTCAATGCCCGGCGAATTCAAATATGAGATGCCGCGCGTCACCGAAAACGTGGAGTATTACTTCCGCATGGGTGATGGCCGCTCGGCGCGGCATCGGGTGCAGGTGGTGCGCGCGCCCTGCGTGGCCCGTGCGCGGGTGGAGCTGACATATCCGGGTTATACGAAACTGACGCCACAGGAAGTCGAAACGCTCAACCTGAAGGTGCCCGAAGGCACACAGGTGAACTGGAAGGTGACGTTCAGCGAACCTGTCGTCGGTGCGCAGTTGCTGGTCGATGGTGCGGATCCGGCGCCGCTGCAACTCTCGGCCAACGCGTCCGAGGGAACAATTCAGATGCCCGCCAGCGCTTCGCGGGCCTACCAGATCGCGCTCCGCTGGAAGCTCGGACAACAGGAGCACGTGGAGCCGGGACCGCGCTATTACCTTCAAGTGGTGCCCGATGCCGATCCGCAGGTCACGCTCGTGCAGCCGTCGGAGGATGGCAAAGCCACCCTGAAAAAGGTGATCCACCTGGCCTTCAACGCGCGCGATGACTATGCCTTGGGCGAGGCCACCGTCGTCTTCAGCGTCAACGACAGCGCAGAGTTGCGCCACCCGCTGGGCAGGCTCAGCGATGCCGCGCAGATGGACAAGCAAATTGCCTGGCCGGTGACGCAGCAGTTCCCCGGACTGAAGGTTGGCGACATGCTCACCTTTGCCGTGGAAGTCACTGACAACCGCCCCGGCCAGCCGGGAAAAACGCGTTCGCTGAGCCGGCGGGTACAGTTTGTCACCGATAGCGATTATCTGTCGTTCGTGCTGGCCCGGCAACGCAAGGCGTTGAGCCAGCTGCGCCCGATCTACCTGCAGCAGAAGGACGCAGCCAAGGAACTTGAGAAAGTTGGCGGGAGCAATCCATGAGACGAGTTCTACTCGCACTGGTGTTGGTATTGCTCACGGCGGCGGCGCCTCGGGCCTGGTCCGCCGAGGTGGTGAGCCCGGCGGCCCTGGAAGTGGCCCGGCAGGATATGGTCGCGGCCCAGCTTACCGAGTTGCTGGCCCGGCTACAGGAATTGCAGCGCGATCTGCTATCCAACCCCGGGCTGGGGACGGATATCGTGAAGCTCACCAGCAGCGTGCATGACCGGCTGGATACCATTCGCCAGGTGCGGCTGGGCCACGCCCGCAAGCTCCTGGCAGAGGCCGCCCGGCAGCCGAAGGTCGGCGATCCGCGTGTGGCCGAGGCCCAGCAGGTCATCGCCATTGCGGCCCGGGAAATCGGCAGCCTCTTGCTGCACGCCGGTGTGTCGCAGGCGACGGAAGTCTTCGCGGTGGAGATCCGGGAAATCACCCGGCAGCAGCAGGCGCAGCCTGCTCGCGGCCCGGCCGCCGCGCAGGCGGAACTTGCGGAGCGCACCAGCGTGCTGGTGAACGAACTGCGCGCCCTGCGCGATACGCCCACGGACGCGTTGGCGCTGGTGCGACTGGCACGGGCTCGGAAACTCGTGGAAAACACCGGTGTCATCCGTGCCATGCGTGAAGCCGCCACGGCCATGGCCGATGGCAGCGCCGGGCCGTGTCAGGCCGCGGCGCTCAAGGGTCTGCGGGAGGCACTCCAGACCCTGCGCCCCGATCACCGGCTGGAGGACCTCATCCGCATCCGCGGGCACCTGCAGGAGGCGGCCGCGGCACAGCAGGCGCTGCGGGATATGCTGGTGGGACTGTCGGCCGAGCAGCGCAATCTCCGCAAAGCGCCACTGGCCTTGCAACAGGAGGCCGCGCTGCGTCCGCTTGCGGAATTAGATGGAACCGGTCAAGGCGCCGCACTGGGTGCCGCACTAGGCGCCGCCCGGCAGGCCGGCCAGGATGCGATCAAAGGTCTCCGGAGCGGCGATGCCAAGGCGACCGCCACAGCGCAGGACCTGGCGTCCCAGTGCCTGGGGCAGATGCTCTACATCGTCGGCGAAGAGATCGCCAAGCTCAGCGCTCTAAGCGCCACGCACCAGCAGATGCTGCAAGCCGCCGAGCGCATGCGCGTGCTGACGGAGTTTCGCGATCGTGCCGAGGTCAACAAGAACAGCGCGCTGGACTTGGCCCTGGCCAACAAGAGTCTCGAGACGGTCGTGCTGGCCGAAGCCCAACTGGCCGAGAGCATTCAGAAGTTCGCGGATAAGATCGACCCGGCGAACCGCGCCGTCGGGTCGCTGCGCCGACCGCTGCTCAAGGCGTTGCGCCACATCAAACAGGCAACACCCGCTTTGCAGAACAACAAGCTCGAACCCGCGCTGCCGGCGCTGACCGAGACCGGCAATCAGCTCAAGGAAGCCGCCGACATCGCCCGACGCGACATGGAGATGCTGGAACGGATATGGACGTATCAGCAGACATCGGCGGACGTGAAGTTGGTTAATCGCGGCCTCGATGATCTGATTGCCGAAGTGGCTGACCTGAAGGTGCAGGTGGAGCGTGCGGTGACGGAAAAGCGCACCGTTTTGGATTACACTTCCACGCAGGAACTCCTGGCCCGTGCCCTGACGCAGGTGCAGGAGCAGACCGGCATCATTGCTGAAGCCGCGGTCATGCGCACCGGGCAGGATGCCGCCCTGCTGGCGCTGGGACAGGCCAAACAGTCGCTCGAGAAAGATCAGCCCGCTCCCGCCCTGACGGCCCTGGGCGAAGCCCTCACGCAGTTGCGCCAGAGCCGGCAGGCCGGCGAGGGCATCGTCACAGCGATCGAGGTCATGTTGATCCAGTTGCAGGTGAGCAACGAACTGGCGGCCCGCGGCCTGAACCTGCTGCAGCGGCAAATCGATGTGCGCGAACAGACCGAAGACGCCGCAGAATCCGCTCTGCCGGCCATGGCGCCGGAACAAGACATACTCCAGGCCGAGGCGTTGGTGCTCTCGGAAATGGGCGTGGCCGAAAAGGCCACTGCCGCCTTTGCCGCGGCGGCCAAGGAGATGGGCAGCGCCATCGTGCAGCTTAAGGGCAAGGGCAAACCCGCGGCGGTGGAACATCAAAAGAAAGCCGAAGCGCACCTGCTCACGGCACTGCAAGAGTTGGACGCATTTCTCCGCTCCTTGCAGACCCTCGCCGGCGAAGGCAAATCGATTGTGGCCGAGTACATCCGCGGCTATGACGCGATTACGGCAGTGCTGATTCTCGCCACGGAGCAGCGGGAACTCCGGGAAGTGACCCGCCGCACGCCCGCGGCGCTGCTGGCCAGCCACAGCCCCAAGCAGAAGGAGTTCAGCCAGGAACGTATCACGGAGATTCTGGAATTGGCTATTGGCGGGCAGGCGCGCACCCGCGTGCAACAATCCGGCCGATATATGGAGCAGGCGGTCGCGAGCCTCAATGCCCATCGCAAGGAAGACGCAGTCACGCAGCAGCAGCAGGCGGAGAAGGAGTTGCGCATTGTCCATGCGTTACTGCTGCGGAGGGTATTGGAGTTGCTGCCGCAGCCTCGGCCGCCCAACAACGCCTCGTCGCCGGCTGCACGGATATCGGATGGCTTTAGGCCTTTCGCCGAGGGTGGATGGAAGGAGTTTTCCAAGGCGGATGCCGCCGGCAAGGGCCCCACGGGCACCAAAGGCGAATGGAACTCGCTGGTGGCGCGTCAACGCTCGGCCCTGAATGAAAACTTCGCCCGCGAGTTGCCGCTGGAGTATCGGCGGCTGCTCAAGGACTACTATGAAGCGCTCTCGAAGTAGAGGACGAGGTATGCTCGGTGACTACGATACCGCTGCAGCCTCGGTGATTCCAGCGTGCCTTATGGATTTGTGTCGGTGTATCAGCGATGAGAAGATGACACAATGAGAAGGCTCCGTTGCGTGATGTTTTGCCTGCTGGCAATGGGCGCCGCTTCGCCGCTGGCCGGGGCGCAGGCTGCCGCGCCGGCGACCGCGGCGGCGGGACCGTCGATAGCGCCGGATCTCCTCGCGCGGCTGCGCGCCCAGTACGTCTCCGAGGATGACCCGAACCCGCAAATCAGTGAGAACGATAAGATTCGCCGGTATAAGGCCATTCTGCGCGAGGGCGGGTGGGCCGAGCGGCAAAACCCGCGGGCGGCCAACGCCCATGAAGTGCGGGCGATGATGCTGGCAGCGGCCCGCGGCATGGTGAGGCTGGATCCCTCGGAAGAGACCGAAGCGCAGTTGCTCAGTATTGCGCAGCGCATTCTGGAGGCCAAAGACCCGCCACGCACTCGAATATTCGCTGACCTTTTGTTGGTTCGGCAAGAGATCCGCAAGTCGGATAAGGCCGACCAATCCCTGGCCCTGGTCGAGCAGTTTGTCGCACGCAATAGCGATGCGGCCATCGAACTTGAGGCGCTGCTGCTGGCCTTGGACATGTTCCCCCTCATTGAGATTGACCCCGCCCCCGACACACAGCCAGCCACTACGCAAAGTAGTCGCCGCAGAGGCAGGCCGGAGCCCCCCAGCATCGTGGACCTCGCCCGGGGCAAGGTGCTTGATCGGCTGGAGCAGGAATATCGAGACCGTCCGGGCGTTGCCAACGTGCTGGTCCAGTACTGGCGCCGCCCCCATCATCTGCAGCCGTTCAAATTGGACATGCAGTTGGTCGATGGGACGACGCTCTCGTATCCGCGTGACGGCCTGGGCCGCACTTCCCTGCTGTTCTTCTACAGCGACCCGTCGTCGCTCAGCAGTTATTTCCATCCGGTAAAAGATCCCTATGCGCAACCGGCCCAGCGTATCATCCAGTGTAACGCCGGACAGATCGTCTCCGTGGCACTTGGAACTTCCCGGGACGCGGCGGCCCAGGTTGCCCAGAAGACGCGGGGCTGGTGGCACGTCTTTAATGACTTGGACGAGCAAGATCCTTTTGTCAAGAAACACGGCGTGCCGAGGACGCCTGCGTGCTGGACGGTGGGACCCGACGGGCGGCTCCTCTATATGCACTTTTGGGATGGCCGCCTCGGCGGTCCGGACAAGATATATGAAGCGTGGAACCGTACCGGGAACCAAGCGACAGTGCTCTATGACATGGCACTGCGCATCCGTTACTACCGCTGCGGCGAGTTTCTCCTGGATGAGCCGTCGGCATTTCCGCCGGTGCAGGCTGGCGGTGTGCCGCCCGAGAAAATCGCCGAACTCGACCGTTTGGTGTGGATCTCCCCGTATGCCACGCTGACGGCAGCGGACCCGAAGGACAAAGGGGGCGATCCCCGGAACGTGCGCCGCCCGACTGCCCTGGCCGACGAGGCCAAGGTCATGGCAATGAAACGGGAGGCGCTGGCCCGCGGCGCGGAATTGCTCCAGCAGTATCCCACAGCAAGCAATCTCGCGGCAGTGCGCAGCCGCATGCTTGTCGCGGCACGCTGGCTGGCCAACGAATGCCGCGATCGTGCCGCCGGCAAGCAGGCGCGCATTTTGGCCGATGCTTTGCTCGGCGGCAAACTCACGCCCGCAGAAGCCATTTGGCCGCAGTTCGTGCAGCTTTCCGACCAGCTCGCCCAGGATCCGAAAGACGCCCCACGGCGGATTCTGGCCTTCCGCGACGCTCACGGCGGCACCGAACGGCAGTGGATCGCCGACATTTTCGCCCTCATGCTGGCCCTGGAGTGCGGCGAGGAGCCCACGCGGGCGGAGTTGATCGACGAACTGCCGGAGCGCTATCGCACGCCTACGCTTAAGATGCGGGGCTTTATGCGGGATTGCTGTGCCATCAACGTCGACACCGGCGTGTCGCGCTACGCGATTTCGCTCGATATCTCCCCCCAGGTGCGGGCCAGGGCTTTCCCAGCCCCATTGCCGCCGGAGCGGCGCTTCGCCCTGGCCGACCAGCCGGTGAAAGCGGAACTGGCCCAACTCGACGGCGGCACGTTCAAACTGCCCGCCACCGGCCAGGCGGTGGTCTTACACTTCTGGTCGCTTGCCGCGCCGCCGCGCTGCGATACGCCCCGAGAGTATGACCCTCGTGACGACGTGGTGGCCGGGCAGGGCGTGCCGATTGTGTCTGTAAACCTGGATGAAGACGTGGCCAAAGTCCGCGCGTATCTCAAGACCCGCAAGGATATGGATGGATGGAATCACACGTGCAGCGGGCGCGGCTGGCGCGATCCGCTGGCGCGCCAACTTGACATTTACTCCCTGCCGCAGTGCATCGTACTCGACAAGCACGGCAAGATCGCAGCGTACGGAAACGCGGGCGAATTCGGCGGCCGCGTGCGCGAGTTGATGGGTTTGCCGCCCAAGAAGCGTTGACCCAACTTAGCTCGACTTTTGCCGTTTTGAGAGCGTCAAGGTGCGACTCAAATGATCCGGCAGCATGGATCCGCAATGGCCTGGATAGTTTTGCGACACCCGCATGTTGGGGCGACCGTTGAAACACCTCCGCCCAGCACAATCGACGCACGCAGGCCATCGCGTCGGCAAAGGTCGGTTCCGCCTTGGCGTACCACGCAAACGCTTGCGGCCGCACGCCTTGCCCGCAGCCTTCGTCTCAAAATCGCCCTCATGCTATGGCTGATGGCTTGCTGCTGGCAGCGGGCCGGGGCCAATCCATCGACCCGCCCTCTGCCCACCACGGCTCCAGCGGATGCGACTATGCCCGGCGAAATCATCCTGGCACTGGACGGCGCCCTGGGGCGCAGCGGCCAGGTCCTGACGATCCACCTGGATTCCCGCGGCGGCCGCTGGACTGAAGGTTGGGCTGAGGCCTTCGCCTTCAACACCGTCTTGCATAAGGTCGATGTCCTGGATGCACAGTGGCAGGCCGATGCGCTTCGGCTGACGCTGGCGGTGGAGGTTCGATCCGACTTCTTCATCAAGGGGGGAAATGCCCGCTATGAGCTATCGCTGCGGCGGGCCGTGACCACCCAGCCCGCCGCCCGAGCACAGCCACGTCTTCGTTCGGCCATCGCAACCCACTTTCTGGATGGCACCTTCAGCGGAAGCTTCGCGCAGATGATCCCGCCGCCGAAGAACAACAACCGGCCGGCGCAGCCCGCGCCTTTGCGCGCGGTTCATGCGGTCAGTGGTTCGGTCGAGGGTGTACGTTTACAGCCCGCCGACGCCCCGGCCGATTTTGTGCCGCCGGAGCCCGCGGAATTTCCGCGCATGTTGATCCGCAAGCGCGATGTGCCGGCGCTGCGCCAGCGGGCCAGGACGCCGCTGGGCCGGGCGATTCTTGGGCACTTGAAGCGGACGAACCACGAGGTGGCCGAGGGCATCGTCTACCAACTCACCGGCGACATGGACTATGCGCGCCGGTGTTATCAACGCTGCGCCACCAGCCTCAGTGGGGACATGGGCTCTTTGACCCGAGGTTATGGCGGCCACGAAACCGAGCACACCGCTGATTTTATCGCCGGCCACCAGGCCACCGTCGCCTATGCCTGGGACTTGTGCTACGACGGCTGGGACGAGGATCAGCGGCACGCCCTGCGCAAGTGGCTGGCCGATATGTGCCACTTCGCCCTTTACCGTCCCTGGACCTACTCCAACACCGGGTCCACCGGCAGCATCCTCAAGAGCAGCACTTTTATGAACTTCCCGGCCGGCGGCGCCATGTCGCTGACGCTCTGGGGTTTCAACGGCAGCCCACCCAAGGAGCCGCGGATGGATCGGCTGATGGCCAGGTTGCTGGCGCAGCATCCAGACTGGTTCGGCGGCGTCTCGGTGGAAGAGCGTCACCGCCAGTGGGAAACAGAGGTGCTGCGCTGGCAGGCCGCCGGGGGCATGAATCTCGAGTATTTCGACATGGTGCGCTATGCCCGCCAGGCCCTTTCCTGCACCATCAACCAGAGCGTTGGCGAAGGCGGCAGCACGCGCCAGCACATCCTGCTGGATTACGCCATCGCTTTTCAGAACCTCTTTGGCCGCAGCGTGACTGGCCGGCCCGACTTGGCCCATGCGGCCGCCGGCATCATGTTCAAGACCACCGACTGGCGTGTCGGCCCCGACGGCACGGTGCCCTGGGGGCCCGACGGCATCATCGCCGTCACTGTCCCAGACCTGGCACGCTACCTGGCGCTGAGCGACCCGCGCTGGCGTGGAGCGATCCAGGCCTACTGGCTGAAGCTGGTCGGTCTGACGGCCCAGGACCTTCAGACGGAGCAGGGAGCCAACACCTTTGTGGATCGCTCGTTTGCCCTCGGAGGCAAAGGCGATGCCTTCGCCCCGCTGTATGCCCTGCAGCACTTCACCGGCCAGGTGCAGGAGCCCCAGGCGGTCCTGCCGCGCACATGGGCCAATCCCTGCAAGGGCAACGTCAGCTATCGCAGCGGCAGCGCCGGCGAAGCGGTTGTGGTTGATGTCGAAAGCTGCATCGGCCCTAGCGCCGGGCACTTTGGGATCAGCGGCCTGGGAGCGCGCTGGACCGGGGTCTTTGGGGGCAAGACCGACACGCGCTCAGCCTTGAACGCGGTGCAGACGCCGGGCACATGGTCCGACGTCAACGCTTTGGGTCGCATGACCGAACTGTTGATTGACCCCGACGGATTGGGCGGGCGGCTGAGCATGCGCCTCGATAACCACTACAAGACCTTGGAAGAGGTCGAGGTTGCGGGTTTTGTCACCAAAACCGAGGGCTGGATCACCACCAGTCGGCCGGTGGTTCGCCACGACGTCGTCGCCAAGGATGTCGGTTCCAGGGCGACCCGTGCCTTTGCGGTGGATTTCAGCGGCCGCTGCGGCGCGCCGGCCCTGGTCGTCATTGCCGACCGAGTCACTGGCCCGCAAGCGAAGATGTGGACCTTTAATATCGATCCCGCCCTGGGCCAGGATGCCGTGCGCATCGACGGGAACACCTTTACCCTGCGCCAGGGTCATGCTTCACTTCGGGCCACCTTTCTTGCTCCGGAAGGCGTGCAGCTTCGACGCATGCAGGCGGTCGGCGTCGACGATCGTCCCGACAGTCTGCATGACCCCAGCAAATTTCAACCGACCCTCTCGCGCACTGCCATCGAGGCGACGGCAGCGCCCGCGGCCTGCGGCGATTTTCTGGTCGTCATGACACTGCAGCGCGGCGAGGCGCCGACCGTGGAAATTTCCGGCAAAGGACTGGAGGCGGCCGCCCGTATCGGGCGCAGGACCGTTCGCTTCGACGGGCAGAAGGTGCTGCTGGGGGACTGAGTCGCTTTAGACGTTAAACAGGAAGTGCGTGATGTCGCCGTCGCGCATGATGTAGTTCTTACCTTCGGCCCGGAGCTTGCCGGCGTGCTTGATGGCCGCCTCGGTCTTGTAGTGCTCCAGGTCCTCCAGGCTGTAGATCTCAGCGCGAATAAAGCCACGCTCAAAATCGGAATGAATGGCACCTGCGGCCTGCGGGGCGGTGGCGCCGATGGGAATGGTCCAGGCGCGGATTTCCTTGGGGCCGGCCGTAAAGAAGCTGTGTAGCCCCAGCAGACGATAAGCTTCTCGCGCCAGCACCGCCAGTGCGGGCTCCTTCAGCCCCATGGCCGAGAGCATCTCGCCGCGGTCGGGCTCGGACAACTCCGCGATCTCCGCCTCCAGCTTGCCGCAGACGGCCACGGCCGGGGCTCCCTCGGCGGCGGCGCGCTCCTTGACCTGCTGCACGCGCGGGCCTTGGCCCTGCACGTCGTCCTCGCCCACGTTGGCCACGAACAGCGTCTTCTTGGCGGTAATGAAGCCCAGGTGCTTGACGAGCTTGGCCTGCTCGGGCGTAAAGTGGATTTCGCGAATGGGCTTGGACTGGTTGAGCTGATCGTAAATCTTCTGCAGCACCTCGACGCGCAGCACGGCTTCCTTATCGCCGCTGCGAGCCCCGCGCTGGGCGCGGTCAAGTTGGTTCGTGGCCGATTCCAGATCGGCCAGGACCAGCTCGGTTTCCACGGTATCGATATCGCGGACCGGGTCGATGGTGCCATCGGGATGGGCCACTTCATCGGAATCGAAACAGCGCACCACGTGAATGATGGCATCCATGTCGCGCAGGTGGGCCAGGAACTTGTTGCCGCCGCCGTGGCCCGTGCTGGCGCCGCGCGCCAGGCCTGCCACGTCAACCACGTGAATGGTGGCCGGCAGAATCTTCTCGGTTGCAATGTGCTTGTTGATGGTCGCCAGGCGCAGGTCGGGTACCTTGGCGATGCCGATGTTGGGCTTGGTGGCCGCCTTGGCATAGGCCGTGGCTTCGGCACCGGCAGCGGTCAGGGCATTGAAGACGGTGGTTTTGCCCACCAGCGGTAGTCCGACGATTCCAACCTGTAACGGCATTGCGACAGCTTTCTTTCGTTAAAAGAACTCAGCATCCCCGCAGCAGCCGGGCCTTGGCTTGCGAGCAGTGCCGAAAATTGATCCACGAGAGATCCAGCGGCACCGTACGATCGGTCGCGACATCGTCAAACGGCCGGGTCATCAGTGCATTTGCCATGGCATCCGGCTCCGGGAAATCCTTACGCGTATCCCAAAGTGCCCGATGTTATACCCAATCGATGCAGCGCCTCCAAAGAGCGCTGCTGCTGTGCCGTGGTGCTGGAACCCGACAGGAGCTGGGCATAGCAGTCCAGAATCTGGCGCATCTGCTGGGCCGACTCTCGCAGTAGCTCCACGCGATACCAGCCGATGCCCGATCGTTGCAGTTGACGCAGAAATTGCGCCCCCGACTGCGCGGTGGCGTTGTAGAGCGTATTGCGGCAACCGGCATCGGCCACCAGTGGATGCGCGGCGCCGGCCCGGTCCTGTAGCTCGACGCGATGTCGCTCGCAGGGCCGCCCGCAATCGCGGTGATCGTGGCCATCGGACAAAGCCGCCGCAAAGACGCAATGTTCCATGTGGAACATCGGTATGTGCTGGTGAAGGACCAACTCGAGGGCCCCGGGATCCATGTGTGCGGCCATGTCGCCAAGCTGCTGCAGATTCAGGTCATAGCTTGGTACCAGGCGCTTCAAGCCGGCCCGCAGAAGCACCGAGGCCATTAAGTCATTGGCCACGTTGAGGCTATAGTCGCCCAGCAGTGGTATCTGCGGACACTGCTGGCGGAAAAACACCATGCTGGACAGGTTTCGCACCAGGATGGCATCCGGCTCACAGGCCGCCAACTGAGCCAGCAGCCCGTCCTCCCCAGGCTTAATGATCCGGCCGGTGACCAAAGCCACCGATAGATGGGCAGCCTTGGCGGCGGTGACGGCCCCGGCGTAGCGGGTTGCCTGTTCAAACTCACAGTAGACCATCGCCGGCCGCAGAGGCGCCTGGGGCAACCATTCGAGCAGGGCGCTCAGTTGCTCATCGCTGCGCACCAGCACGGTCAAGGCCGGCGAAGTCGGTACCGGTGGCGATGGCGCGGGCCGCAGGCGAGCGAGGGCCGCAGGATCGACCTGGATGGATGCCGCCCTGGTGCGCTGGCTCAACAGCGAAGCCACCGCCTGCCGGCGCAGTTCATTCAGCACGCTCTTGGGGACCATGGCCGAGCCGTCCCCGGTCAACTGCACATCGGCCAGTTCATAGGGCGTATCGCCGAGCCTGCCGAGTTGCTCTCGCAGCAGTTCAACCGTCACCGGATGCCGGCGGGCGGCGGCCAACGGTTCGGAAGATTGCGCCTGGGCTACAAGGCCGCTTGAGTCATGCAGCCGGATTTCCAGTGGCCGGCCCACCACAGCGTGGACTGCCACATTCAGCGGCAGGCGACGGGCGACCGCCGGTCGGGAATACGAATGTTCCAGCCGGCGGCGCAAGGCGGGGTCATCGGTGCGCCAGACCTTGGAGCCGATCGCGACTGCTGACAGATTCACCTGGCCGTGGCCCAGCTCAATTTCCACCCGGCCGGCGCCGGCCGGTCTGACCACGAAGACGCGCCCGCCCTGCTCATCCTGCTGTGGATGTCCCTGGTCGAAGCACACTCCGTCGCCGGGTTTGAGCATGACCGGCCCGGCCAGTTGCACGGTCAATCCGCGGCGCGTGATGCTCGCAACCGTACCGGCCAGGACGCCCCTGCTCCTGGGGCAAAGGCCCGGCACCAGAGACTGATGATCGGCGCCGTCCAGAAAACCATGGCCAAAGCCGCGCGAGAAGCTCTGCTCAAGCTGGGCGCGCCCCTCCGGCGGTAACGAAAAGGCCCGCCGCTGGGATGCGGCATCGACAGCGGCGCGATAGGCCTGGGTGGTCGCGGCAACGTAATGGGCGCTCTTGAGGCGGCCTTCAATCTTGAAACAACTGACGCCCGCCTGGGTCAACTGGCCAATGCGGTCGTGGGCAGCCAGGTCCTGGGGACTGAGCAGGTAGGCCCGATGCCCCTGCTGGGCGGCGGGCTTGCCGTCGACCAGCAACTGATAGGGCAATCGGCACGCCTGGGCACATTGTCCGCGATTGGCGCTGCGCCCGCCCATGGCCTCGCTGGTCAGGCATTGGCCGCTGTAGGAAATGCACAAAGCCCCATGGACAAACGCTTCCAGTTGCACGGGAGTCTGGCTATGGATGCGGGCGATGTCGGCGATGGATAGCTCGCGGGGCAGAATCACGCGCTGCACGCCCCACTGGCGCACCAGCTCGATGCCCCGGGCGTCGGTCAGCGTCATCTGGGTCGATGCATGCACGGCCATAGCCGGCGCCATGTGGTGGATCAGATGCAGCAGGCCCAGGTCCTGCACGATGACGGCATCCACGGCGGCGGCGGCCAACCGGGCGATCAGCTCGGTCACCTGGACCAGTTCGCTGGAAAAGATAAGGGTGTTAAAGGCGACGTAGCCGCGCACGTTGTGGTCGCGCAGGAACGCCATCACCTGCGGGACCTGGTCGATGGTGAAATTAACGGCGCGATGGCGGGCGTTGAAATCAGCCAGGCCAAAGTAGACTGCGTCGGCGCCGTTGGCCACCGCCGCACGCAGGGCTTCCCAATCGCCGGCCGGCGCCATCAACTCCAAGTTAGGTGACGATCCTGGATGCACAGGCGCGATGCTATAGGCCCATGATGTTATAGCCACTGTCCACGTAGAGGGTTTCACCGGTGACGCCGCTGGACAGATCGCTCAACAGGTAGACCGCCGTCTTGCCGACCTCGTCGCCATCGATATTGCGCTTCAGGGGGCTCTTGCGCTGCACGTGATCGAACATCTCGTCGATGCCCCCCACCGCCATGGCGCTGAGCGTGCGCACCGGACCGGCCGAAAGAATGTTGACGCGCACGCGGCGTTCACCCAGCTCGGCCGCCAGATAGCGCGCCGTGGATTCCAGGGCCGCCTTGGCCACCCCCATGACGTTGTATCCCGGCACGGCCTTTTCCGCCCCCAGGTAACTGAGGGCGATGATCGAGCCGCCTTCGGGCATGAGCGGCAGAGCCGCCCGCGTCAGGGCGATCAGGCTATAGGCGCTGATGTCGAGCGCCTGGGAGAAAACCTGCCGCGGCGTCTGGGCGAACTTGCCGATCTGCAGGAACTCCTTGTTGGCAAAGGCCAGGCTGTGAACGACAAAGTCCACGGTCCCGAAATGCCGGCCGGCCGCGGCAAAGAATTCCTCGATGTCCTGATCGCGCGAAACGTCGATGGGATGCAGCCAGGCATTGCCAAAGCCCCCATCTTCCATAGCGCGTCGCGCGCGGCGTTCCATTTTTTCCAGCGGCAGAAATCCAAAGCCGCAGGTGGCGCCCTGGCGGATCGCATTGCAGGCGATGTGCCAGGCGATGGAGCGGTCGTTGGCGATGCTCAGCACCAGTCCCTTTTTTCCTTCCAGCAAACGCATTCCAACTCCCGCAACAAGAGGCCCCGCCAGCCGCGGCCGGCTGCAAAGCCCTATCATAGGCAGCCCATCAGTAGCCCCGCGGCCGAAGGGGCACCAGTTTCCCGTTCACGCGCTTGAATTCGCCCATGTTGTTGCGCGTCCACTGCATGACCTTCACCCGGCGCACGCGGCGCGGGCCAGCCTGCACGACCACGTGCTCGATGCCGGCGTTGATAATCATCCGCTTACACATGCGGCAGGGCTCGGCATCGACCACGATCTGGTTGGTCTGGGCGTCAAGGCCCACCAGGTAAAGCGTAGCGCCGATCATATCGAGCCGTGAGGCGTGAATGATGGCGTTGGCCTCGCCGTGGACGCTGCGGCACCACTCATAGTGCTCGCCGGGCTTGGCTCCCAGCTCGTTACGCAGGCAGCAGCCCAGGTCCGAGCAGTTCACGGTGCCGCGGGGGGCGCCGCAGTAACCGGTGGAGATGATCTGCTTGTTGTTGACAATCACCGCGCCGAAGCGGCGGCGCAGACAGGTGCTGCGCCCGGCCACCTCGCGGGCGATGTTCAGGTAATACTGATCTTCGCTGATACGACCCGCCTGCACCATGGAACCTCCGGCTGTGCGCGGTGGACCAACCGCCGGGCGCCTTAGCGCCGCGCCCTGCCCAGGCCCTGGCCCGCCAGGTATTGGCAGCTCTTTCGTACGGCTTCGAACATGTTGGTCTTGCAGTTGTCCAGTTCCACCACGACCCAGTCCAGCACGGCCGGATCGGCCGCCTCGATGGCCGCGCGAATGTTGATCTTGCCGTCGCCGGCCGCCTTGTGCATGTTGTCGGGCTCCAGGTCGCCATCCTTGATGTGCAGCAGAGGCATGCGCTTGGCCCAGGCGCGAATGACCGCGGGCGTGTCGGCTCCGCCCTTGGTGGACCAGTAGATATCCAGTTCGCTGAACAATGACGGCGCGCCCTCCATGATGATCTGGAATGGCGTCTTGCCGCCAAAAGCGCGATCAAACTCCCACCAGTGGTTGTGCATGCCCATGCTCAGGCCCGCTTGAGTGGCCAGTTCACAGGCAGCCGCGAATCTGGCGGCACAGGCCTTGGCGCCGTCTTCTGTTTCCATGTCCTTGGGGCCGAAGCCGCTGATGATGCGCTTGTTGCCCAAGATGCCCATGTCGTCCGCCAGTTGGCCGATATTTTCGCGGGTGAGCATGGGCACGTGGGCGCTGCTGGCCACCAGCCCCAGGTCCTTAAGCACCCTGGCCACCTCCTGGGCCGGTTTTCCATGTAGGCCGGCAAACTCCACGCCGACATAGCCCATGTCGGCAATCTGTTTCAGCACACCGAAAAAGTCTGCCGTGGCGGCTTGCCTGACCGAATACAATTGCACCGACATTGGCTTGCTCATGGGGTCTGCATCTCCGTGGCTGGCCAGTATCGTCAAAATGCCAAGGCTGGCAACAGCGCACATTGGTGCTGGTCGCCGAGGGTCAGACCGCATATATTGCCACCGAGGCCCATTTATGCACAAAGACCAGTCCCCTGCGTTTCGCTTCCACCTTGGCCTGCATGTTTTGGCGTGGCTGACGGCCATTGCCACGTTCGGCCTGATCGCCCTGGGCGCCCTGGTGACCTCGAAGGGCGCCGGGCTGGCGGTGCCCGACTGGCCCAATACCTTTGGCCAGAACATGTTCCTGTACCCGCCGTCGGAGTGGAAAGGTGGGGTCTTTTATGAGCACACCCACCGCCTGGCCGGCAGCGTGGTGGGGCTGCTGTCGATTTTGTTGACGGCCGTGGCGTGGAAAGTGGCTCGGCCGTCGGTGCGCTATCTGGCCACTGGCATCCTGGTGCTGGTGGTCATTCAGGGCGTGATGGGCGGCCTGCGCGTAACGCAGTTGAGCCTGACGCTGGCGATAGTCCATGGCTGCGTGGCCCAGGTTTTCTTCTGCCTGACAGCCGCGATGGTGCTGATCACCTCTCGCCGCTGGGCCCAGGCCGATGACCCATCGGCGGCTGAGCAAGTGGGCGGTTTGGCTCGGGCGCTGGTGGCGCTGATCCTGGCGCAGTTGATCGTGGGTGCGATCATGCGACATTACGGGGCGGGGCTGGCAATTCCTGATTTTCCGCTGGCGTATGGCAAGGTTCTGCCGCCGGCCGACCAGGCCGCTTTGGCAGCGACCAACGCTGCCCGCGACGTCAATCTGGGACACGTAACGCTCTGGCAGGTGTGGGTGCACTTTATCCATCGCGTCGGCGCGGTGGTGGTCGCCGTGGCCGTGCTGGTGCTGTTCTGGCGCATCCGGCGCCAGCAGCTGACCCAGCTTATGTGGCCGGCAACCTTGCTGCTGGTGTTGACCATCATCCAGTTCACGCTGGGGGCGATGACAGTGCTGTGGCGGCGCCGGCCCGACATCACCTCCACGCACGTGGTGGTGGGCGCTTTGGTCCTGGTAACCAGCTTCGTGATCGCGGTGCGAGCATCGCGGCGCGGACTGGCACACGGTCTGCACCGCCCGGCCAACCCGACCGTGGGTACAGCGCCTATGATTGGGCCACAAGGCGCATGAAACCCCCACCGGAATTTGCTCTGTCGGCTGGATCGAGCCTGGCTGCGGCGCGTCCGCGCAGCCGCTGGGTGGACTTTCTGGACCTGACCAAACCACGCATGAACGTGCTGGTGGTCATTACCACGGCGGTGGGTTTCTACGTGGCCAGTGATCGCTTTCAGGCGGCATTGTTCCTGCACACGATCATCGGAACCGCCTTGACGGCGGCGGCCGCCAGCGTGCTGAATCAACTGGCCGAGCGGCGCTACGATGCGCGGATGGTCCGCACGCGCCATCGCGCCTTGGCGGCCGGTCGGCTCAGTCCGCACGAGGCCCTTTCTTTCGCGGGCGTGTTGCTGGTTTTGGGTCCGCTTTGGCTGCTGGTGGGGGTCAACGCGCTGACGGCATTCCTGGGTCTATTGACGCTGGCGATCTATGTGCTGGTTTATACGCCGCTGAAGCGGCGCACGACGCTGTGTACCGTGGTGGGCGCGATACCGGGCGCCATTCCCCCGGTGATGGGCTGGACCGCCGTGCATAACTCCCTGGACCCGCAGGCGGCGGTTTTGTTCGGCATCCTGTTCTTCTGGCAGATGCCGCATTTCCTGGCCATCGCCATGCTTTACCGGCAGGACTATGCGGCGGCGGGTTTTAGGATGCTGCCGGTGGTGGATTCTGGGCTGCGCGTCACCGCGGGGCAGATCGTCCTCTATACGCTTTGCCTGGCGCCGGTGAGTTTTCTCCCTGCCCTGTTGGGGATGACGACCGTGGCTTACCTGCTGGCGGCTGTTGTACTTGTCTCGGCATTCTTGTTCTTTGCCGTGCGCTGCGCCATCGACCGCACGGCGACCGACGCTCGGCGGCTGTTTATCGCTTCGATCGTCTACCTGCCGCTGCTGCTGGCGGGGATGATGCTGGCCCGGCTCTGACTGGTGCGGCACGATCGACCATAGAGCCTGGCGTGCCGCGCGGGTATACTCCCTGACCATGACTCCTCAACCTCCTCCCGGACAGGGCCCGGTTGATCCGCGCGGCGCTTTTGGGCCGCCGCCCCCGCCGCCGCCTGGCGGACCGGTGTTCGGTCCCCCGCCGATGATGCCCCCCGGCATGCCGCCCATGATGCCGCCGATGTACTTCCCGCCGCCCAAACCGCCCCGCGGCTTTGCGCGAGCGGTCTTTACCACGCTGGCCACCACCGTTTTGGCGTTCTCGCTGGGTCTGAATTTTTACTACCTGGCGATGGAGGGGTTGCTGAGCGGCCGCGGCACGCAAAGCGTGACCGTCACCACCGGCAACAGCAAGGAGAAGATCGCCGTGGTCCCGGTGCGCGGCCTGGTGGCGCAAAACCTGGTGAGCCAGGTGGAGCAATTTGTGGTGCGGGCCGAGCAGGACAACGACGTGAAGGCCGTCATCCTGGAAATCGATACGCCGGGCGGCAGCGTCTGGGCCGCTGACGCGATCTACCATCGCCTGCTGCAACTCAAGAGCCGGCGCAATGTTCCCTTGGCTGTAAGTATGGGCGGGCTGGCGACCAGCGGCGGCTACTACATCGCCTGCGCCGCTGATCATCTGGTGGCAACCCCGACGACGCTGACGGGCAACATCGGTGTCATCATGCCGCGCTTCAACGTCAGCGCCATGACCGAGCGCTGGGGCATCACCGAGAACACCTTGACCGCTCCACGCAGCGGATACAAGAACGCCGGTTCGCCCTTCCGCAAGCCCGATGAGAAGGACAACGCCTACCTCCAGGGCCTGATCGATCATGCCTACCGCGAATTCACGGGCGTGGTCAGCCAGGGCCGCGGCAAGAAGGTCAACATCGCCACTGTCGCCGACGGGCGCGTATTCACGGGACGCGACGCCCACGCGGCCGGCCTGGTGGATGACGTGGGGCATTTGGAGACCGCTGTTCGCTGGGTAAGCCAGCAGGCCGGTCTTAAGTCCCCCATGGTGATCAGGTATCGTCCGCCGCCCACGCTGCTGGGCGCGCTGGGAGGCGCCGAAGGCGCCGACGGGGCCGCGCAGCTCAACATCAACGGCGTGAAGTTCCAGCTCAGCGGCCATTTGCTGGATGAGCTGTCCTCGCCGCGACTGCTGTATCTGTGGCGGGGACAATAGGCGCCGGTCTCAAGTACAACGACCGGCGCGCGTCGTGCGCACCGGTCGTTGGTTAGGCGCGACTCCTTTCGCTTCTTCCGTGTTCATCAAGGCGGCACGGTCAGCCGCTCTATGTTTCGTGGGCCCATCAGGGGCCGCTGCGTTCGGGCGGGGCCGGCTCCACCAGGTGCTGGTCCACCAGCTCGTCCAGGAATTCCGCCAGCCCGTCGTCCCGGTTGCTCTTGATGACGCGGCTGGCGACCGCCAGCACCGCCGGCCGAGCATTACCCATGGCCACGCCCAAACCGGCGCCGCGGAGCATCGGAATATCGTTCACGTCGTCGCCGATGGCCACAATCTGGTCCGGCTGGACTCCGTGGTGACGCGCCACCTGCAGCACGCCTTCCCACTTGTTGACGGCCGGATCGAAGACTTCCAGGACCTCCAGATCGAAGCCGGGCACGCGCAATTTCTGGCACACCACGCGCGAGCCAAATCGCGCTTCCAGCGCCAACATCGCCTGCTGGACGTCTTGCTCGTCGGCCACGATGCCCACACGAATGGTGTGCGGGTGGGCATACGCTCCGAGTTTTGGCACCAGGTGCACCTTGGCATCGGTGGCGATCATCCAATGCTCGGTGGCCAGGTGCTGGGGCGCGTCGGCCGTGATCAAATAATCCACGCCGGCGATACCCGTATCCTGCAAGGCCAGGGCCGCATGGCCCATCTGCTCGATGACGCCGCACACTTCGGCGGCCAGTGCCGGATCCATGGCGGTGCGATGCAGCGTGGCCCGGCGGCGAGTGTCGATGACCATGGCCCCGCCGACAAAGACCGCGGTATCGTAGTGCGCCACGGCTTCCAGGATTGCCTGGCTTTCGGTCAGGTTGCGGCCGGTGGCAAAGCACACCAGCAAACCCGCGGACAACGCCCGGCGCACCGCCAGTCGGGTCCGGTCTGTGACACGACCCTCGGGCGACAGCAGCGTGCCATCGAGGTCGATGGCGATCATCTTAAAGCGTGCCATGCGTTGCCGGCCGGGGCGACGTTAGCTGGTCGCTCCCGCGGATGCAACTGTATATAGAGTTTTCGACGGGTTATCCACACCAGCCGTAGGGCTGTGCTTGGGGCTGCCCTTAGGGCCGCTTGGGCGCGGGCAGCGTCGGGTCGTGGCGCAGGGTGGAGAGGAGACTTTGGATGAAAGGCTGATCCTTGTTGTACTGCTCCAAGGGCATTTCCAGGATCATCCTGTAGCCGATGAATTTCTGACCCTCGGGCACGAAAATCGTGGTTTCGCGGCGATACATGGCCGGCAGGGCCGGCAGCGGCTGGCCATCGGGGCCGGCGATGGACGGCTTCGGCGGCTCGTTGATCTGCACTTCCAGCACCTTGGACGAGTCGCGGTTTTCAAGCGTCACGGAGCGAAAGCGCTGGGGATTCTCTTTGGCCTCGGCCTGCACGGCGGCCAGTCGCGCCTGGATATCGCCGGCAGTGAAGAGGAAGGGTCCCTGGGGCGTGGCGGGGTCACCCTGCAGCGATGGCGGGCTGAGACGGGAAATGCCAATCTGCACATCGCCGGAGGGAGCCGGTCCAAAGACCAGCACGGGGCCCTTCTCCTGCACGGTCCAGAGGGATGGAATACTGATGCTCAGGGGCAGGGAGCCAAGCTGCACGGCACGGCGCGGCGCGGAGATGATCTCCTGCGTGGTGGCCCGCACGGGCTTGGGAGGGGTCGGCGCCACATCCGCCCTGGGCGCAGGCGGCTTGGGCCCCTCGTCACAACCAACACTCATCCAGGCCAGCACCAACACCAGGGCTACGCACACACGCGACATGGTTACTCCTTTGAACCGACGGCACCATTCTCATCGGCGTGGCCGCCGGCGACAAGTCCACAGCAATCCGCCCAGGCCGGCCGCCAACACAGTCGCTGGCTCGGGCACCGCTACCGGCGGCAGCGGCGGTTCGCCGGGCGGCGGACGCTTGGTTGCGCCGGTGACGTGCGTGCGCAGATACAGGGGACGATCGGGGTCCAAAGCGATGAAGCGGCCGTGCCGCTCCGGGTCGCCATCGGCCAGGCGCCAGTGCTGCAGGCCGGCGAAGGTGATCCACTTGAGCTTGATGTGAAATTCCAGGCCCTCGAGATTGCCCAGCACCAGGCCATCGGTATTGCCGGCAAAGACCATGTGGGCTTCGGCGCGGCGCCGCGAGCGGTCGTGAACGCACTCGCCGGCATCATCCAGCAGATCAAACTTGGCCACGGATGGTATGCGGGCCAGAGCGATCGTGCCCACACCGCCCACCGGCAGCCAGGGCCACAGTTCCTGCTGGCGACCGGCGATGTGCATCAGGCTGAGTCGGCGATAACGCGCATCCCAGTGCAGCGTGGTGGTGGCGGTGGTGAAGCCGGTCTCAAAGGCCGGGTGGCCGCCCTCAGCAGAGTAGTCATAGTAGTCCACGGCGCTTTGGTTGCTTCGGAGCATCTGCAGCGGCCGGTAGTTGCGGCCATTCTGCGAATACTCCAGCACCAAGCCGCCCCGCGCCGGCGCTGCCAGGCTCAGCAGTCCCCCTAGCAGCAGCAGAATGGGAAGTTTGGCGACCATGCATTTCTCCCGCCGAGCTTGAGCGTTGCCCCGGCTACTCCTTGATTCGGTGCGTCAGCAGGCAGGCTTGAGACGTTTTTATCGGGAATGCGGGTGGTGCGGCCGCGGGAGCCGGGCGTTGATTGCCGGGGCCGCTATGCGAGAATAGCGCGCGGTTATCAGACGCGTGGTTCAACGGGGTAGTGCCGGTGGCCTGTTGGCCGATAGTATTGAGTGCATCCCATGAGTACGGTGGGAAATATCGGTCATTTCGTGCTGGAGCAATGGCGCAAGCGCAACCACGTGGCGGCGGTTGCGGCCAGCGTGGTGATCCAGGCGTTGCGGCCGGGCAACTGGCCGCGGACGGTGCGCAACGTGCTGGCGCGGCAGATTTTGTTTGGTGGAGTGGAGGCGGTCCCCTTCATTTCGCAGATCGCGTTCTTCATCGGCATCTCGATTGTTGTGCAGGCGCAATTGTGGATCGGCCAACTGGGCCAGTCGCAACTGCTGGGGCCGCTGCTGGTGGCGGTGGTAATCCGCGAACTAGGTCCCCTGCTGGCCAATTTGGTCATGGTTGGGCGCAGCGGCAACGCCATCGCCGCCGAGCTGGGCAACATGAAAATTTCCGGCGAGGTGCGGGCCCTGGATGCGCAGGGGCTGGACCCGCTGACCTACCTGGTGATGCCGCGCGTGGTGGGAATGAGCATTTCGGTGTTCTGCCTGGCGATCATCTTCATCCTGGTGACCTTGCTGAGCGGCTATTTGTTCGGGGCCTTGATGAGCCCCCGCACCGAGAGCTTCACGACCTTTGTGGATGGCATCCTGGGCGCCCTGCAGGGGCGCGATGTCTTCAGCGTGCTGGCCAAGTGCCTGCTGCCGGCTGTGCTGAGTTCCACGATCTCCTGCATTGAGGGTCTGAGCGTCAGCGAAACGGTGGCCGAGGTTCCGCAGGCCACCACGCGCAGCTTCAAGCGCTCGATCATCACGCTGTTTGTAACGTCGGCTTTGTTGTCCCTGATTACCTACCTGTAGAGGCCCGCTATGGCCAAACGATTCAAATTCCGCTTCGTCAATGAAATCACCGGGGGCTTTGTCATCGGCGTGCTGGTGTTGCTGGTGGCGGGCATCGTCTTCACGGCCCGGGCCCAGAAATGGTTCGCGCCGGTGCGCAAGGTGTCGATTGTCCTGCCCGAGGAAGGGTCCATGGGTCTGCGCAAGGACGCCGAGGTGCGCCTGCTGGGGTCGGTGGTGGGCAGCGTGGATGACATCATCGTCGGTGATGATGGCCGGATGAAGGCCACGGTGAAGATTCGCGAGGAATTTTTCCGCTTCGTGCGGGCCGACTCCGTGGCGATCATCAAGAAAACGCTGGGCTTTGCCGGCGACGCGTTCATCGAGATCACCCGTGGGCGCGGCGCCGAACTGCCGAAGATCGGAGCCACCCTCCAGGTGGGAACCGAGCGAGGGGCCACGGAAGTGCTGCAGGAAGTGGCCGAACAGGTGAAGGCCGAGGCCGTGCCGGCCGTCAAACAAACGCGGCAGTTGATCGAACAGACCACGCTGCTGATTTCGGACCTGCGCGATCCCAAGGGCCCGGTGCAGCAAACCCTCAGCAGCGTACAACGCATTATGGCCGGTTTGGAGAAAGGCGAAGGCGTGGCCGGCAAGCTGCTGCGCGACCCGGCCCTGGCGGCGCAGGTGGACTCGACCATTCCCAAGCTCACGGCCATGCTCGATGAGCTGCAGGGCATCCTCAAGGACGTGCGCAAGACCACGGCCACGCTGCCGGAGATCGCCGGCACCACCAACGAGCAGCTTAAGCGGCTGCCGGAGATGATGGCCCAGACGCAGGCCATCATGAAGCAGGTGGAAGGCATTCTCCAGGACATGCGCAAGATGACCGCCGGCATGCCGCAGATGATGCAGCACGTCGACCAGACCGTGCAGAGCTTGCCGGGGCTGACCTTGCAGACCCAGGAGACGCTGCGCCAGATGCAGCGGCTGATCGAAGGCTTCCAGCGACACTGGCTGGTGCGCTCCTATATCGACCAGAGCCAGCCCTCGGAGCGGATTTCGCCGGAATCGGCCGGTGGAGGAATCGTGCCATGATGAAGCTTGCGACAAGACTTGTGCGACAACGAATCCTGTTGGCCGTGGCGCTGGTGCTGGTCACCGCGACGGCGGGCTGCGGAGGCGGCGGCAAGGTTCCACCGCCGCCCGAAGGCGACACGGAATTGATTCAGTCGGCCACGGCCGGGCGTATGGCGTTTGATCGCGGCGAGCCGGCGCAGGCCGTCATCTTCTTTGAGCGTGCACTGAAGCGTGCCCGGGCTTTGGACGATTCGGCGCAGATCGGCAACGCTGCCTATAACCTGGCCATCTGCCGCGTGAGCCTGGGCCAACATGAGCGGGCGCGCCAGTTGCTGCACGAGGCGGCCTACGAAGCCGCGCGCAGCGGCGGCAACTTGGCCGACATCGTGCTGATGGAAGCCAAGACCGCACGTCTGCAAGGCAAACCGACCGAAGCCATGGCGCTGGCCGACCAGACGCTGGCCGCGCCGCAGGCAACGGCTGTACACAAGCTGCAGGCGCATCTGCTCCGTGGACAGGCACTGTGCGACCAGAATCAAAGCGGCGCCGCCCAGGCTGAACTGCGGCAGGCCCGCGGCTATCTTCCGCCGCAGCCGTCGCCGGCGCTGTCGGCCGGTGAGGCGCGCTTGGCCGGTCGCATTGCGATGCTGGAGAAGCAGGTCGCGACCGCCCTGGAGCAATTCCGGCGGGAGCTGGTGATGCTGCGCCAAGCCAAGCTCTACCGTGAATTGCCGGCCGCATGGGTCCGGCTGGCCGAGGCAAGCCATCAAGCAGGCGAGCCGGTGCAGGCCGGCGAGTATTACTACCAGGCGGCGCGCATGACCTGGGCCCAGGGCGAGCGTGCCCTGGCCGAGAAACTGGTGGCCGATGCCCGCGCCGTCCTGGCCAAGGCGCCGCAGCCCCCCCTGCCGCTGGCGATGCGTCTCAGTGCATTGGAGCGGGAAATGAGCCCCGCCACGCAGCCCTCGCCCTGAGCATCGGTCCTGGCGCCGAATCATGCAGGCTGTCCCCTCCCCGCTGGCGGTACAATAGCAGACGCCTGCCATGTACGAAATCTTTGAGCATACCGCCGATTTTGGTCTGCGCGTGCGGGCGCCCAGCCTCGATGTGCTGTTTGCCGATGCGGCCAGGGCGCTGTGCTCGTTGATGATCGAGAATCTTGAAGACGTTTCAGACTCGCGCCCGGTGAGCATCGAATTGGCGTGCGACCGGTTGGATGACCTGCTGTTTGATTGGCTGGCTGAACTGCTCTATGTGGCCGAAAGCCGGCGGCTGGTCCTGGGCCACTTTGATGTGAAAATCCGGGGCACCACTCTGCAGGCGCGCGTGGGCGGCGAGCCCCTGGACACGCAGCGCCATCGTCTGGGCCGCGAGGTCAAGGCCATCACCTATCATGGGCTGTGGGTACGGCAGGTGCAGGAACACTGGGAAGCCGAGGTGATTGTGGATGTCTGACAAAGCCTACAAGGGCCCGCTGGAGCAGATCGATCAATGCGTGTGGCGCATTCCGCGCGACTATAAACACGGCATGCGCGTGGACGGCTTGATTTACGCCGACGCGCAGATGATCGATCAACTCAAATCCGACCAGGCGCCCGAGCAGGTGGCCAATGTCGCCTGTCTGCCGGGCATCCAGGTGGCCAGCCTGGCGATGCCGGACATTCACTGGGGTTATGGCTTTTGCATCGGGGGCGTGTGCGCCACGGACCCGGCTGAAGGCGGGGTGGTTTCTCCCGGTGGCGTTGGCTATGACATCAACTGCGGCGTGCGGCTGATGCGCAGCAACCTCACACTGGAGGATGTGCAGCCGCGCCTGGAAAAACTCATTGACCAGCTTTTTGCCCACATTCCCAGCGGCGTGGGGCGCGGCGGCAGGCACCGCTTCGATCATCGGCAATTGCGGCAACTGATGGACCAAGGCCCGGCCGCCCTGTCGGCCCGCGGCCTGGTCACCCGCCGGGACCTGGAATTCACCGAAGCCCAGGGGCGCATGGAAGGTTCGGACCCCGAGGCCGTCAGTCCGCGCGCCCTGGAGCGCGGGCAGGAGCAGTGCGGCACGCTGGGCTCGGGCAACCATTTCCTGGAAGTGCAGGTGGTCGACCAGGTCGTCGACCCGCAGGCGGCCGCACACCTGGGACTGTATGAAGGCGGGGTGTGCGTGACGATCCATTCCGGCTCGCGCGGACTGGGCTACCAGGTGTGCGATGATTCGCTGCGGGCGATGCGCACGGTGCCCGGTCGATATGGCATTGATCTACCGGACCGCCAGTTGGCATGCGCTCCGGTGCATAGCCCTGAAGGCCAGGCCTACCTGGGCGCCATGCGCGCGGCCGCCAATTACGCCTGGTGCAATCGGCAGATTCTGATGTGGCAGGCGCGGGAGGTTTTCGAACTGGTTTTCGGGCGCGGCTGGGAACAGATGGACATGGAATTGATCTACGACGTGGCCCACAACATCGCCAAGATCGAGGACCACCAGATCGAGGGGCAGGTGCGGCGGGTCTGTGTCCATCGCAAGGGGGCCACCAGGGCCTTTGCCGCGGGACACCCCGAATTGCCGGCGGCCTACCGGTCCCTGGGGCAACCGGTCATCATTCCCGGCGACATGGGGCGCGCAAGCTGGGTCTTGATCGGTCAGCCCGGCTCCATGCACCACACCTTTGGAACCACCTGCCACGGCGCCGGCCGCGCGATGAGCCGCACCGAGGCCGTCAGACAGGCCGGCGATCGGCGCATCGACCGCGAACTGGCCGCCCGCGGCATTGTGGCTCGCTCGGCGAGTCGCCGAGGCCTGGCGGAGGAACAACCGGCGGCCTATAAGGATGTCGACCTGGTGGTGGATGTGGTGCAGCGTTGCGGGCTGTCGGCCAAGGTCGCCCGGCTGCGGCCCATCGGTGTCATCAAAGGCTGAGGTTGAACCGCCGGCCGGAGGACTGCGTAATGCCAACGAGGCGAAGAACCCATGGGGGCTGGCGTGGCAACCCAAGCGCACCCGGCATGCCAAGACGGAATGGGCGACGACGCATCGACTTATAGGACCGCTTGCATGATAACGGCGGCGGCATTTTCAGCTTGCCGACGGCGCCGGGGCGATGGATACTGAAGCATAGCTATGGTGGAGATGGTCCTCACCGAGCCGGTCCGCGAAGCCAGTGCGCCCACGGCACCGGCCAGTTCCTTTCCGGCTTTTGGTCAGCCCGAGGCGCATACCTGTCAGACGATTCTGGGCCGCCTGTTGCCGCGCGACTCGGAATATCAGCAGCTTCTGGTTTGCGACCCCGGACGCCGGGAGGCCGACGCCCGCTTGCTGACGGCCGAGCAGGCGGCGACGCCGGCCCAGGTGTTCAACAGCCTGCGCTGGGGCGGTTTGGCGCTGGTGACGGGCAATAGCGGGCGCCAGGTGGCCGACCTGGCCGACCGCTACGGCCGCGCGGGCTTTGCGTTGGAGCAGCCGCATACGTATGTGCGCGAAGGATTCTGGGGCCTGCCCCTGCTGTCCAGGAAGCGGCACTTTTTCGTGGCCCGCAAGGTGATGCTGATCCCGCCCGGTGATATCACCGAGCGCTTCACCTACCAGGTGCAACTGGCGCGGCAGCGCCAGCACGCCGGCCCGGTGGTGGTCGTCAAGGAAGTTCCCAGCTTTGAGTCGGTGCTGCTGCGGCTGCAGAACCGGCGCACCGAGCTGCCGGCCGACGTGCTGGAGCGCCGGGCGCGCAAGTTCACCAGCAAGATCTTCCCGACTTTTCTGACGCGCGAAGCGGGCATCCTCAAGATTCTTCAGGAGCGCCTGCCTGAGCCTTATGCCCGGCGGGTGCCGCACGTGATCGACATGGAGCGCGACGATCGCGGCTTTGTACGCCGTTTGCGCATGAACTGGCTGCGCAACACCCGCCAGCCGCTGTCGCACCTGGAATTCGCCCACCAGAGCTGCGATCTGCTCCGCATGGTCCACGATTGCGCCAGGGTGATCCACCTGGACCTGCGGCTGGACAATTTTGTGATTACCGATCAGGGCGTGGGCTTTGTCGACTTTGGCTCGTCCGTGCGCGAGAATGAAGACCTTTCGCAGAACCCGCTGCTGGAGGGCCTGTTCAGCGAGTTGATGCGCACCAGCCAGATTCAGCGCATGCTGGAGCAGATGACGCTCACCGGCCACGTCACTTCGCACGCCATCAGCCGCGGCCATCGCAAGATCGACAAGGCTGTTGACCTGTTCTACCTGGCCGTGCAGTTCAATTCGCCACACGCCAACCCGGACCTGGCGCCACTGATCGAATACGACCGCGGCGGGCCCGACGCGCGGCAGCTATCGCGGCTGACGCAGGAGATTCTGCGCCCCGTCGAGCCTGAGCGTCCGGTCTTCCGCACAGCGCAGGATATTCTCCGCGGCTTGGAACGCATCCGCGGTCGGCGAGCCTGATTTGCCAACCCTTGGCTTTGACGCTAAGACATGGCTCCAGCGGCGGCCCCGCTGACCGCGCCGGAGTCGGCCTCTCATGGAACAACCCAAGAGCAAGTTTGCCTGCCCCGGTTGCGGGAAGCATTTTGTCTGGAAGCCGGAGCTGGCCCGCCGCAAGGCCCGCTGCACCGGCTGCGGACGCGTGGTGGTGGTGCCCGCGGCCCCCCAGGGTCAGCCGGCGCCCGGTGTTCCGGACGATGGGCCGGCCGCCGTGGCCAGCGTCAATGACGTCGTTTTGGACCACTGCCCTTCCTGCGGACAGCCCCTGCCAGCCCATGCCGTACTGTGCGTGCAGTGCGGGTTCAATCTTCAGACCGGTCAGCACCTGGGCACAACGGTCGACAAGCCGGCGGCGACAAAGGCTGCTCCCGCGGTTTTGCCGCAGGCTCCTGCACGGGCCGCCAAGGCGGTTGCCAAGCGACCGGCAGCCGCAGCGGCCGATACCCAGCAGCGCCGTGCCGAGATGAAGCGCATCCTGCTGCCGTTGGCCATCGCCCTGGGCGCCATCGTGGTGCTGGTGGGCGCGGGCCTGGCGGTCCGCATGCTGGGCAGCTCAAAATCCAAGACGCCCCTGACGGGCGATGCCCTGCTGGCGCAGCGCGTGCAGGAGGGTGGTCGTGAGGTGATCGCATGGCTGGAAAAGGCCGAGCGGCACATGCTCATGGGCATGACACGCGAGACCGCGCTGGCCCGGATGAAGGGCCTCTATGAAATGGGGGCAACGAAAATCTACGCCTTCGGAGAGAACTTCAGCGCCGTGGTCATTGTTGAACTGCCCCAGGATGCGGCCGCCCGCAAGCGCATCTTTGACTGGCACTATGCCTGGCACAAGCAGATGTTCCCCAACGATCAGCCCCCTGCCGACACCGGCCAGAAAATGCTGGAAATCAAGATGGGAATGTGACGCCGCTCAGGTCCGCCAGAGGATGCACATGCCTCCGGCCTGAAGCAGAGCGGCCAGCGCCACCGACAGCAGCGCCTCCTGCGGATCTAGTCCAAAGAAGAGCCAGAACAGCAGCCAGTAGATAAGCACCACGGCATGCCATGCGATCACCATGCCGACGATCTGGTGCTGGCCCAGGGCCCAGATCACCGCGCCTACGGCCCCGGCAAAGAGGACCGTACCCGCCATTTTCAACAGCGCTGCGCCTACCGGTCCGAAGGTTACACCCAGCAACTGCGCCGCCAGAAACGCCCCGGCCAGCATGAGCATGACGTTGACAGCCATCGAGACGACCACCAGGACCACCGCGGCCAGGGCGCTCCGCTGCGCATCGGCCGGCGCGAAAAGCGCCTGCCCCACCCAGACGACCACGCCGACCGCGATCAAGGCCAAAGGCAACCAGAAATCTCGCCAGGGACGTGGAGGTTCGGCGGCCTCGGTCTGAACAGGATGGGCGCGATGCGTGATGGGCCGGCGAGGCGCAGCCGTGGAAAGGAATTCCCGGCGCTCCACCGGTTCGGGAGCCAGGTCAAAAGTATCGGAAGGCTCGCGTGGTTTCTGGCCGTTCAAAGGTCCTTTGGCCGGTGTGCGGAGATTGTACCGGACGGACGAGCCCCAAGGCCATATCTACTGCTCTTGGCCGTTGCCGGCTGCGTGGGCGGCCGCCGCGATGTCGCCAAAGAACCGCTGGGCCGCACGGTACAGCGCCGGGTAACGGTCCCGCATGATGGCCGGACACAACTCCACGCCGCTTTGGTGCAGCGCCTGCAGTTCACGGAGAACCAGGTCCCGGTTCCAGCGACGACGCTGGCGTACAACATCGGGAGCGATACCGGCCGCTTGCAGCGCCTGGTCGTAGCTCCCGAAGTGTCGCACCGCCGCCGCATGTAGACCGGGGTCCATGGCCTGGATATGCCCGCTGTTGATGAACTCCCCTTCGTGACGCCTTTGTTTGAGTTCCTGGACGATCGTGTCGCGGTCCCAGCGGCGATAGCGGGCCACATCGTCGGGTTCTAACCCGGCTGCCGCCAGCGCCCGCCCCCAGCTGCCGAACAGGCGCTTCTGAAGGGCGGCAAAAGCGGCGCGAGTTAGATCGTCGCCCCGGGCCACCACCGCGCCCCAGTGCAGATCATGTCCCGCGCGGCGCGCGGTCTTGATGGCGGCGATGATCGCCGCACGGGTCCAGCGCGGCCGCCGCGTCAGCTCGGAGTAGATCAAGCCCGCCGCCTGGATCGCCTTGCGATAGGACCCGAAGTGGTAGGCTGCGGCCGAAACCAGAGCCTGGTGACTCCGGGAGAGGCCGGTATACGAAATATCATTTCCTTGATGATGAAGCTGACGTAAGGCCTTTACGATCCGCTGCGAGTCCCATCGCGTCATATGTCACCCCGCGACGCTAAACCCGGGGCCTCTCGCGGCCCCCACCCGAACCATTCGCCACCATCTTACCCTTCTAGTGTAGCAGATTCATTCTGCCGTGTCCGCCTGCTTGGGAAAAATTTTTATAACAGCTATAGTGCGCTGCGAAATGAAGCGCAAACGCCCCACGCCACCCAAGGATCTGAGCCGGCTTTGGCAGGTCGGCCATTCCGAGGACATGGAGCGGCAGGAACGCTTCAGCGGCCGCGATGCTTCGGTGCAACGTCGCAAAATGCGGCAGACGGCCCAGCTTCGCGGCCGTGAGCACCCGGTCGCCGCCGACATTGAATCGCTGCCGGCGGGACAGGTGATCCAGGTCTATTCACTCTATGCCGATGTCGAGCACGCCGGTCGCGTATTCCTGTGCGTGACGCGAAAGACCCTCAGCAAACTGGCCGAAACAGCCGTGGTCGTCGGCGACTGCGTTCGTTTCCGGGACACCGGGCAAACCGACGAGCAGGGCCGCCCCGAGGCCGTGATTGAACAGGTCCTGCCCCGCCGCAGTGTCATCGCCCGCGCTGACAGCTTCAAGGCCAAGTCCGTACAGCCTCTGGTAGCCAATGCCGACCAGCTTCTGGTGGTGGCCTCGGTGCGCCAGCCGACGGTCAAATGGGGACTGATCGACCGAATGCTGGTGGCCGCCCTGAGTGGCTCTCTTACCCCGGTTATCTGTCTTAACAAAGTAGACTTGGCCACGGAGCAGGACGAGCTGGATGTTTACCTGGGTTATTACCAATCGCTGGGAATCCAGGTGCTGCGAACCAGCGCCTGTCTGCGGCTGGGTCTGGAGCAGTTGCAAGCGGCGCTGGCCGGCAAGACGACGGTTCTGGCCGGTCACAGCGGCGTGGGCAAGAGCAGTCTGCTGAACGCCTTGGCGCCGGATCTGGACCTGAAGGTGGGGAGCATCAGCGGCTACAGCGGCAAAGGCCGCCATACCACCACATCAGCGCGGCGGATTTGTCTTGGCGAAGGTTGCTATGTCGTCGACACTCCGGGCGTGAAGCTGTTCGGCTTGTGGAATGTCACGGCCGACAACCTGCAGGAGTATTTCCCCGACCTCCAGGAAGGCACAGCGTCCACGTGGCGAGCCGCCAGTTACCAGCGCATCCTCCAGAGCCTGGCGGTTCGTTGACAACGTTGCAAGGTTCTTCTAGCTTGCTGACGATGATTCGTCTTACGCCCTTAGGCTGGCCGCAGATGCTGGCAGGCACGCTGATTCTGGCGGCGGCAGCCTGGGGGTTGGCGCTGTTGGCCTGGCCGGCGGCGCTGGTGGTGGTGCCGGTGTGGGTGTGGCTGATCGCCTTCTTTCGCGACCCCCAGCGGCCGGTGCCCAATGGGCCCAGCCTCATGGTCAGCCCGGCCGACGGCCGCGTGACCGATGTGCGGGAGGTGGCCCATGTCGAGGCCTTGGGCGGGCCGGCTTTGCGCGTGGGGATCTTTTTGTCGGTGTTCAATGTCCATGTCAACCGCTCCCCCTGCGCGGGCCGGGTGGCGGCCGTAACCTACAAAGAAGGCAAGTTTCTCAGTGCCCTGCGCCATGACGAGGCGTCCCAGCACAACGAAGCCAACAGTATTGTCCTTCACGACGCCGCCGGGCAGCCAGTGGCGATGGTGGTGCAGATTGCCGGCTTGATTGCGCGGCGCATTGTCTGTACGGCCAAGCCCGGCGATGCGCTGAAGCGCGGCCAGCGCATCGGCATGATTAAGTTCGGCAGCCGCACGGAGTTATATATCCCCAAGCGCCTGGGCCCGGTGGTCCAGGTGAAGATTGGTCAGCCCGTGAGCGGCGCCCAGGATGTGCTGGCGACTTTGAGTGCGCCGGCCGCCGTTTGAGAACCGCTGTTTGGCAACGAGCCAGCAATTCGGTGGAACCCACTCAGCCCAAATCGACCGGTGTGCCGCGGCCGCTTCGCGACCTGCGCGAGCATCGTCGCCGAAGGTTCCGCCGTCATCGCCGGCGCGCTTTTATCCGGTCGGTTTATTCCCTTCCCAGCCTGGCGACGCTGGGCAATGCCTTGTGCGGCTTTGCCGCCATGTATATCGCCACCGGCCTGGAAGGCAGCACCGATCGACTGGCGCTGTGGTTCGCGGCCGATCAGCGACGCTTTGTCTGGGCGGCACTGCTGATTTTCATTGCCATGTTGTTCGACGCCTTGGATGGCCGGCTGGCGCGGTTTACGCGACATACAACGGACTTCGGCGGCCAGTTGGACAGCCTGGCGGATGTGGTCAGTTTCGGCGTGGCTCCGGCGTTCATCGCGTTGCAGTTGTTTAAGGAACAGATTGGCCAGATGCCCCCGGTCTATCTGACGCGACTGATCTGGGCGGCCGGGGCCATGTACCTGGCGTGCGCGGCCATTCGCCTGGCGCGCTTCAATGTCTCCAATAAGCACGGCGAGCAGCACCACTTCAGCTTTTTGGGCCTGCCCAGCCCCGGGGCGGCCGGTGCGGTGGCGGCAACGCTGCTGCTGCAGCAGGAGCTGCATTCCAGCGGCCTGCATAAGCTGGATCGGGTCGTGCTATTTGTCCTGCCGACGGTCGTTCTGTTGACCGGCCTGCTGATGGTCAGCACGATCCGCTACGCGCACCTAGTCAACCGCTATCTGCGCGGGAAACGCTCGGTGCCCAAGCTCCTGGGCCTGCTGGCGCTGGGTCTGCTGTTCTGCGTGGCCCCCTACTACACGCTGGCCGCCGGCATGCTGATGTATGCGTTCAGCGGCTTGGCCGGCTGGCTGTATCTTCAGTTCCGCCACCGCACCGGCCACCACCCGCCGGCCAGCCCCACGCCGTAGACCTGTCTTTCCCGCGGCATGCCGTTTGTGGCACGCGACGCCAAAGGAGATTTCCTATGGCTCGCGAAGATGTATTGGCCGGAAAGGTCAAGCAGGTACGAGGCAAGGCCAAGGATGTGGCCGGCGCTGTCCGCGGCGATACCGGCCAGCAAGTCCGTGGCAAGGTCGAGAAAGCGGTCGGCAAGGCCCAGCAGACAATGGGGCGCAAAGCGCGCTGACAGGAGTGCGCATCATGCCCGACAGCTCTGGAAGCACGGTCTCTGCGTGGCTGGATCAGCAGCACCCTATTCATCGAAAACCCTTGGACAGCGACGCCACGGCCGAGGTGTGTGTCATCGGCGCTGGCATTGCCGGCATGTGCGTGGCTTACATGCTTGGCCGGCAAGGGGCATCCGTGATCGTTCTGGATGACGGCCCGATCGGCGGCGGCGAAACCGGGCGCACGACCGCGCATCTGAGCAATGCCTTTGATGATCGCTATTTTGAAGTCGAACGACTGCGCGGATCCGAGGCCGCGCGCATCATCGCCCAAAGCCACGGCTCCGCGATCGACAGCATAGACCAGATCGCAGCCAGCGAGGGCATTGACTGCGATTTCCAGCGGCTGGATGGATATTTGTTCCTGGCCGAGGGTCAGCAGCCGCAGCTCCTGAGCCAGGAGTTGGAGGCCGCCGTCCGCGCGGGCGCGCAGGCGGAGTTAGTCTCCCAGGCGCCAGTGGCGGCCTTGGGCAGCGCGCTGCGGTTTGCCAGGCAAGGCCAGTTTCACCCGATGAAATATCTGGCCGGCCTGACTGGCGCTACGGAGCGCCGGGGTGGACGAATATATACCGGCACGCGCGCCGTTCGCATGGACGGCGGCGCCGACGCCTGTGTTCATACCTCCACGGGTGTTCGTGTGCGCTGCGGGGCGATCGTGGTGGCCACCAACACTCCGGTCAACGATGCGGTAGCCATTCACACCAAGCAGGCCCCTTACCGCACCTTCGTCATTGCCGCCTCTATCTCCCGGGGCGCGGTGAGCAACGCTTTGTATTGGGACGTCGGCTGGCCGTATCACTATGTACGGCTGCAAGCGGGAAGCGACGACCATGATTTGCTGATTGTTGGCGGCGAGGACCACAAGACCGGCCAGGCCGACGATGGCCAGCAGCGCTTTGCTCGCCTGGAGCAGTGGGCCAGGGAGCGTTTCCCGGCGATGGGCACGGTGCGCTATCGCTGGTCGGGGCAGGTGATGGAGCCAGTAGACGGCGTGGCGTTTATCGGCCGCAATCCGATGGATCACGACAATGTGTACATTGTCACCGGTGACTCTGGCCAGGGCATGACCCATGGCACGATCGGCGGCATGCTGCTGGCTGACCTGATTGCCGGCCGATCGAATCCGTGGGCGGAGCTGTACGATCCCAGCCGCAAGACCCTCAAAGCTATTCGCGACTGGGCTTCTGAGAACCTGAACGTGGCTCGACAGTATGGGGATTATCTGACCAGCGGCGATGTGGATTCAAGACAGCAGATCGCGGCCGGGCAGGGCGCGGTGCTGCGACGAGGGCTGAGCAAGATCGCGGTGTATCGCGATGACTCCGGACAGTTGCACGAGCGCTCGGCGGTTTGCCCGCACATGAAGTGCGTGGTGCATTGGAATTCGCTGGAGAAGAGCTGGGATTGCCCCTGTCATGGGTCGCGTTTCTCGGCCGAGGGCGAGGCGGTCAACGGCCCGGCCAACCAAGACCTGCCCGCCGCACCGGCTGCCAAGCAGCAGGCCGCCAGTCTGTAGCTGTTTCAAGCTGATCAATGGTCCGCGCTGCTGTGCAGGCGGGCGCCGGCATCGTTGCGGCCAGTCGATATCGGGCGCGATGGCCGGTTGCGTGGAGCATCCGCCCATGCGGGCGCTCGGCGTATTTGTGGCGGGCGGCATTTCATGTTGGCTTGACGGCGGCGCCGGGGACGCCGATAATTTTGGCATTGATGGCAGCGTAGCTCAGTTGGTAGAGCAAGGGATTCATAAGCCCTGGGTCGCCGGTTCGAGTCCGGCCGCTGCTACGCGGGCGTAATTCAGTGGCAGAATGCAGCCTTCCCAAGGCTGACGTCGTGGGTTCGAATCCCATCGCCCGCTCTTTTTCCCCTTCCCGCCGGAAGGGGATTTTTGTTGCCTGGTGCCGTCGCGGGATGCCGCTTGCACCTTGGCCGCTGGATTTCGCGGGCTCTGTCATGTTTTGGCCTGAACAGCCGCTGACCCCAGCTTGCAGAACCGAAAGCCACCGCCCAGCGGTTCGAGTTTCAACTGTGGCATGGCCGCCCCCTCCTTTGTCCTCCCCCGCTCGCGGGGGAGGATTGAGGTGGGGGTCGGGCCCGGCGTCGCATTTGCCTCTTGGGGTACACCCTCGATCGCCTTGCGGATGCGCTTGGCCGTCACGTGGCGGCCGATGGCTTCATCCATCTCCACCGTGATAAAGCGCCGGCTGCCCCCGTCGGCCTTGTTCTGCGCCAGCACCGCATGGGTGCCCTGAGCGTCACCCCACCGTCGCCAGGCTGCCAGCGCGGGCGGCAGGGGCTGGCGGCGACGCGGACTCGTAGCGCTGGACCACGGCGCTGGCCAGGTCCCCAATTCGCTGGGCCAGTTCAGCCGGCTTGCGCACCACGCAATGCGGGCCCATGCTCAGAATCCACCAGATGATCTCCTCCATGCCGTCCACCTTCACCTTAAACACGATCGAGCCGTCGGCCTGCCAGCGCACCTGCTGGGTCTTGTGCCAATGCGTGTCCTCGATGGTCTGGGCAAAGGCCGGATCAAACCACAATTCCACGTCATAGGTCTTGTCGCCGCGCATCATGCGCCAGGCGTTGCCCAGGTGCTTCTGAAGCGAGAACGACTTGGGGATCGTGTAGCGCCGCTGCGTCAGGCCGCAGGCGCAAAAGCGGTTGAGCTTCAGCGTGCGCAGGCCGCGCCGGCCGTGATGATAGCCCACGGCGTACCAGGCCCGCTGGCTGAAAAACAGGGTGTAGGGCTCGAACACAAACGGCCGGCCGTCGCCCTCCTTGGCGACCGCATCATATTCGCACTGCAGGGCGCGCTTCTGCACCAGGGCCAGGCGCATCTTCTGATAGACATCCTTGATCTGGTCGGCCGGGCCCGCCGGCTGAAGCTGGATGTTCAGGTGCGGATCGATCAGTGCCAGCTCCTGCTGCACGCGGGCCGGCAGATTGCAGCGCACCTTCTCGATGGCGCGGGCGGCCGCCCCCATCATGGGAATCTGCTCCTTGCCGCCGATATGCTCGGCCAGCGCCACCAGCGCCAGCGACTCATCCAGCGTCAATTCGACGGCCGGCAGAAAAAACTCCTTGCGCACACGATAGCCGCCAAGCTGGGCGTCGTACTCCACGGGAATACCGGCCGCCCGCAGGACGGCAATATCGCGATAGACATTGCGGGCACTGGTCTGGCACTCCAGGGCCAAGCGGGTGGATTTCCAGCCGGGCTCGGACTGAATAAGCGTTAAAATCCGCAGCAGACGGTGAATTCGCCCGTAATCGCCGGCCATGAACCAACCTTCCTGAAAATCGCCTGATCGAACCGGGGGCGATTTTAGCCAAAAGAAAAAAGATTTCCCACGCAGCCCTGACACAGGGTCGTCAGTGGGCTGTTGTAGATTGCCATACAGTGGTGCGATGAAGGCACCAGGGCCAAGGGGGGAATGACAGTAAGCGGGGAGATTTACATAGCGGGGTCAGGGGCCAGAGGGGGATCGCCCGGCAGCGCGGGCCGGTCCAGCCGCCGGCCCGTGCGCCGGGGGATTCTTTATCAGGGCCGTGAATGCCAGCCGTCGCAGCGCACAGACTGCCGGCGAACCGTCGCGGCGTCACGTTTACGCCGCCCTATGCCTTGCGGGCGGCGGCTGTCTTGCGCGGGCTGGGCGCCTGCTGGTCGGTGTCGCACAGCGGCTTGCTGCCGGCGGATTCTTCCAGCAGGTCGGCGATGGTGGATTTACGGAAGGCGTTCTCCACCATGGCCAGGGCATCGTCGAGGCGCTGATGCAGCGGACAGAGTTTTACCCCATGGGAGGCGATGTTCAGGGGGCAGGTGCGGATGCGGCGCATGGGATCCACCGCTTCCAGCACGTTGTAGACGCTCAACTCCTGCGGTGATTTGGCCAGGACAAAGCCCCCATGCAGTCCGCGCTGGGAGTCGACCAGTCCGGCCCGGCCGAGGCTCTGCAGCACCTTGGCCAGGTAGCCTTCGGGCACGCGGGTGGCCTGGGCGATCTGGTGAGTGGTGGCGGCCTGGCCGTTGCGGCTGGCCAGGAAGACCACGACGCGCAGCACATATTCACCGGTCTGGGAGAACATCAGGCGCTTTCCTTGCGGGACATTCGGACCTTCATATCCAATGGTAGCGGCCATCGCGCCTCCGTCAACGCCGCCGCGCCGGCATTCTGACGCGGGCGGCAGCGTCAGCGACGCCGCTGGCGCAAGGCCCACTCCCAGAACTTGGGGTCGGAATAGAAGGTCTGCCATCGCTCCAGTCCGCCCTGTGCCAGCACCGTTAGTTGCACATTCACCTGGGCCTTACGCAGGATCTCGGCCAGTTCTTTGCCGGCATCGGCGCTATCGCCCAGCGCCACCAGCCACGCCGAGCGTCGCCGCAAAGACGCGGTATCCGGCGGCTGCTGGGGCGTGGTCAGGGCCAGGCCCGCGAAGCGATCGGGGGCTTCGAGCATCAGCTGCCAGAGGCTGGCCGCCCCGCTGGTGGTGCCGGCGGCGAGGATGCGCTCTTCGTCGACGCGCATGCGCACGGCCACGAAATCGAGCAGTGCCACCACGGCCTTCAGAGTGTGCGGATCGTCCCAGCGCCCATTGGCCGGGCAATAGGGTGTCAGCGATATAACCGGCAGGGCCCGCTTGGGATCGCGCTTGGCTTCCAGGTCGGGTCCCCACGGCAGGCCGTCGGGGCCGCGTGCCTCGGGCCCATGGAGGAACAGCAGCAGCGGCCAGGATGGCGATTTCTGATAATCGGCCGGCAGATACATCCGACACTTCAGCGACCGGACCTTGCCGTCGACCAGCGCGGGGAACTCCAGGTCATGGTGCCCCGGCTCCTGCGGCAGTTTCAACGCCGCCTGGCGCTGCTCGATCTGCTGGAGCAACTGCTGCTGAGCCTGGTCCGGGCGGCGCTGATCCAGCAGCCACGTGACCACGCGAGGCTCGGTGTACAGCGGCCTCCAGGAGGGCGCGGCGCGGCTACCATCAAGCACCCTGGTCCAGTTAGTCACCTGGGCCTTGCGCAGCAGCGCCGCGGTCTGGCGAGCGTCCTGCATCATCCTCTCGTCGGTGCTGAAGACCCCCAGTGCGGCCGCCAATCCCCGCAGTCGCGGCGCCAGCGGCGCCAGTTGACCGGGCGCGACATCCTGGGCGGCGGCGATGGCGGCAAAACGCTGCGGCGTATTGGCCGCCATGGTATAGGCAGCGGCCAGCCCGCTGCCGGCGCCACCGAGATAGATGCGGTCCTGATCGATGGGGAATCGCTGGACGATGTCGTCGATCAAGGCCAGCACCGCCGCATGATTGGCGGCGTGAGACCAAGGCTTGCCTTCCAGGCCCTGCGGCGACAGGCCCAGCATCGGGAAGGCAAACTGGTTCTGCGGATCGCGGCGCGGGTCCGAGTCCGAACCATGGTTGAACACGGTGGCCAGGTCGTGGCCGCGGTCGGCGTCGTCGCAGATCTGAACGAACAGCGGCCAGCGCTTGGCGGGGTCATAGCCCTTGGGCAGATACAGGCCGTAGCTCATGGGGGCCGATTTGCCATCGGTGCCGCTGAAGACATGGCGATAGTGGAACGGCCCGGCCTGCGGCAACTGCCCCTTGTCACGCAAGGCGCGCTCCTGGGGCGTAAGGCGGCGGTGCTGCATCAGCCACTGGTAGAACCGCATGTCGCTGTAGTAGGCGGCCCAGATGCCGTGGCCCTGGCCGGGCCAGACGGTCAGGAAGGCATCGGCGCCGCCCTTTTGAAGACCCGCATACATATTTCGCGCAGCGGTCAGAAAATCACCATCACCGCCACCCACGGAAATCCACGTGGGCAGGTATTTCAGGCGTTCGGCGACGCGACCTGGCTCGGGCCCACGCCCGCACAGCGGAGCGATGGCCGCAAAACGATCCGGGCCCTCCATGGCCACCGTCCAGGTGCTGGTGCCTCCGAAACTGAAGCCGCTCAGATACACTCGATCCGGGTCGATGCGCAGTGTGCGTATGGCATGGTCCACCGCATGAATCACCCACCGGGCCGCCTCGGGGCTGTTGTCGTGGATGGGGTGGATGTTGATCATCGGATACCACTGGCGCAGGGCGGCGTCGGCCTGCAGGTGAGCGGCCGGGCCGTGGGCAAACTGGCCGGACAAATCGCGCTGCGCTTCGCCCATGCCATGCAAAAAGACCAGGGCCGGCCAGCGCTTGTCCGTACGGTCATAGCCCTCGGGCAGATAGATCAGGTACGGTACCTCGTGAGGCTTTCCGTTGACGATGGTCTTGTATTGGAAGCGATGGTGGCCGGGCTTGTCGGGCACCTGGGTGGTGAGCTGCTGCCGATGTGTTTCCTCGCGTGCCTTCTGTTCGGCTTCGGCGAGTCGCTTCTGTCCGGCCAGCCATGCGTAGGTGTTGGGATGGACGAACATGGGCTGCCAGTTGGGCGCTGGAATCACCGGGGCCAAGTTCAGGTCGCAGGCGGCGCCAAAGCCCTGCAGGCCCACATGCATGCGTCGGGCGGCTTCGGCGGCGGCGTTGTCGGTCAAGGGGGCGTGAATCCACACGCCCAGGTGACGAAGTTTCTCGGCCAGGTGAACCGGCCAGGTCGAGGCTTGGATGGGCATCAGCCCGGCAAAGCGCTGCGGCTGGGCGGTGCCCCATTCCCAGGTGGCGTCGGCGCCGGCGCCGATGCCACCGAGGATGATGCGCTGGGTATCGACGCGCAGTTTGCCCGAGAGCTGATCCAGCAGCATCTCCAGCAGCGGCTTCATGAAATCGTCGGTCCACTTCTGGTCGGGCAGGCACTGGGGAGCCACGACGATCATGCGCAGCCCGGTGCGCAGCTTGGCATCGGCCTGAAGGGCCGCCACCGGGGCGAAATTGGCCAGGGCCTTGCCGTCGGTACCGCGGGCATCGTTGTCGTGCAGCAGCAGCACCAGCGGATATCGCTCCTGGCTTTGGCCGTAGTTGCTGGGCAGGAGGATCATGTAGGGCAGTTCCTGCGGCTGCTTGTCCAGGTAATAGATCAGCGAGCGCATGCCTAGGCCGGGCGTGGGTGGGCCGGCCCGCTGCTGGCGGGCAAATTCCTGGTCGCGCGCCTGACGCTGCTCGGCGGTGAGGCAGCGCACGTTCAGCAGCGGTTCGTAGAACGCCCGATCCGTATACCAGGGGCTGGCCCAGACTGGCTTGGCAGCATCGGGGCTGTTCTGAACGTCGACACTGGCACTGACCTTGGCCAGGGCGTCGGCCATGCGTTGGGCGTTGTCCACGGTGCCCTGATCCTTGCCAGCGGTGGCGATTATCGCCCGCATGTAACGCTGGCGCTCATTGAGCTTGTCCAAGGGTACGCCCGGCGGCTGGACCATGGCGAACATGGCGTAGGGCTGGGGGTGCTGCTCCATGACGGCCCATACGCCGGCGGCGCCGCTGGCCCGCCCGGTCAGATAGATGCGCTGCGGATCAAGCTGGAGCTTGGCGCTCAGTTCTTCGGTCAATGCGGCCACCAGGCGAGCCATCTCCGGCTCATCCCAGCGACGATCCGGCGGACAGATGGGCGCGATACCGATCAGCGGATAGCTGTTATTGCGAAGCTGCGGATCAGAACCATAGCTGACAATCCAAGGCAAATCAGTGCCGCGGTCGGCCAGGTCGTGCAGGACGACCATGGCCGCCGGCTTGGGGCCTTTGCCATAGCCGGCGGGCAGGTACAGGGCGCAGGCCATGGGCACGGTCTTATCGCCGACCTTGAGCTGGAGCTGCAGGCGCTGGTGGCCGGGTGTCTGGGAAACCTGGCTGGCGAGCGTCGGCGGGCCCTGCTGGTCAAACTGCTTGCGCTGCTCGGCGCTGAGTAGGCGCTGGCCGAGCAGCCATTCGTAAAAACGCTGGTCGGTGCCATAGCGCGCCCAGACGCTGGAATCGGCGTTGGGAACGATACTGTGGCGGACGTTGGCCTTGGCCGCCCCGAGAGCGGTCGCCATGCGCGCGGCGGCCTGGGTGGCAGCACGGTCGGCGCCCCCACTGACGATCCAAGTGGCCGTGTATTTGAGTTTGTCGCCCAGTTGCTGTGCCTGAATCTCGGTGCCACACAGGGGCGCGATGGCCGCAAATCGCTGTGGATCCTCCAGCGCCAGGCGCCAGGTCTGATTAGCCCCGGCTCCGACGCCGACCAGGTAGAGACGCTGGCCGTCCAGGCGATACCTGGCGGCCACGTCGTCCAGGAGCCGGCGCAGCGCGCGCACGCGACCGGGCGAGCTGTCGTAGGCTGGGATGACACTGATGAAGGGGTAGCGGTGGCGGAATTGCTCATTACGCGCCAGTTCAGCGGGTAATGCCTGTGCAAGGTTGGCATCGAACTGGCGCTCACCCTCCTGGGGTCCAAGGTAGATGACCGTGGGCCAGGTTTGCTGGCCCTGGGGATAGTCTGTCGGAAGGTACAGTGCGTAGGGCGTCTGGAGGCGTTGCGCGCCGACCCAGGTTGAGTGCTGCAGACGGTGCAGACCAGGAGCCTGGGGCAAAGCGGCCAGAGAAGTTTGGGCGGCCTTGGCAATTTGCGCCTCGCGTTCCTGCCGGGCCTTCTGGCTGAGTCGACGATTCTGGCTCAGCCACTCGTAAAGGCGCTGGTCGGCGAAGAACTGCTGCATGCACTCATCACGAGTGGTCCCCACCGCGGCAAACTGTACGTCACAGCCGGCGTTCTTGAGCACCTCCACGGCGCCGTCCATGGCGGCGGCGGCCGGGGCGTCCTGGCTACTGGCCGCGATTCGACAGGGGAGATAGCGTAGCCGTTCAGCGGCGCCATCGGTGGGCAACTGCGGCGCAGCGCTGATGGCCAGGCCGGCCAGTTGCTCTGGGGATGCCAAGGCCACGCGCCAGGCCAGGCCCCCCCCCATGCCCGAGCCGGACAGGACAATGCGCTCGGGGTCCACGGTAAACTGCCGGGAAGTTTCCTCGATCAGAGTCAGCACCATTGCGGCCATGTCCGGATGGTCCCAGGACAGGTCCTCGGGACACTGGGGGGCCACGAGGATAAAGGGACAACGCTCGGCAACCTGCGGGTTTTGGCGCACGAACCGCTCTGGGCCGCTGTTGGCCAGGGCAGCCAGGTCTTTGCCGCGGTCCTTGTCACTGTGCAAATACACCAGCAGCGCCAGGGGCTCTTTGCGCTGTTCATATCCCCGAGGCAGGTAAAGGCGCACCGGCAGAGGCACGCGGAGCTGACCCATGGTGGCGTTAATGCTCAGCCGGTGGAAGCCGGCCATGTCGGGCATGAGCGGGCGCAGGCGGTTCTGAGGATCAGTTGGCCGTGTCTGGGCCCGCAGGGGCAGTGGGCACCAGAACAAAGCCAAGGCGAAGACAAGTCCAAGGCGGTGCATTTTTTGGCTCCGCGAAATGGGCAGCGGCAGACCGGGCAACGGGCCTGCTCCCTGGGCCGTCCCCGCCCATATTACAGCAAGGAGCCCCAGAGCGTTGACGTTAATAAGAGTCATTTAGCGTTCGGCGGGCGGAGTTGCGGCGGCGCTGCCGGGCCGTTGGGGCAGGCGAGGGTCTGCCAACAGAGCAAGATCGCCGATAGTATTGCCCAATAGCAGGTGCCGGTATGCGGCGCCGGACGGGAAAGATCGCTCATGCGGATCATTGCCGGTGAATTTCGCGGGCGGCATCTGCTGCCACCTCAGACCACGGCCACGCGACCCATCACCGACCGCGCCAAGCAGTCGCTTTTTGATGTGCTGAGCCCGATGCTGGCCGGGGCGACGGTCTATGACTGCTTCTGCGGGACCGGCAGTCTTGGGCTGGAAGCGCTCAGTCGCGGCGCGGCGCAGGCGATGTTCTTCGAGATGCAGCGATCGGCGCTTGAGCGGCTGCGGCGGAACATTGATGCACTGGGCCTGGGCATGCAGGCCTGCGTTATGGCCGGCGACATCTTCCGCATGTGGGGCGCCCTGGGCGAGCAACTGCCGCCGGCAGACGTGGTTTTCCTGGATCCGCCCTATGACTTTTTGCGCCAGCGGGCGAAGGACTTGCAGACCCTGGTCGCTACGGTGGCTCAGCGGCATCTGAAGCCGGGCGCGGTGATGGTGTTTCGCCATCACAGCGACGACGCCTTGGCACTGGCGCCGCTGAGGCCGTATGATCGGCGCAGCTACGGGGAGATGGTGATCGAACTGCTGAGCGCGTAGGCCGCAAGCAGACCGGAAGAGGCCGGCCAGTAACCATGCCCATCCACCGCTACAAGTATTTCTCGCCGACCGACGCAGCACGCATGGGCAAGCTGCAGCTCTTTGCGCGACAGGTGGTCGAGGGGGTGATCACCGGGTTGCACCGCTCGCCGCATCGGGGGTTTTCGGTGGAGTTTTCCGAACACCGCGAATATGTGCCGGGGGATGAACTGCGGCATCTGGACTGGAAGGCGGTGGCGCGCTCCGACCGCTACTACATCAAGCTATACGAGCAGGAAACCAACCTGCGGGCGACCGTGGTCCTGGACAGCAGCGCCTCGATGCGGTTCGCCGGCAAGCTGGATTATGGCAAGCATTTCGCCGCGTGCCTGGCGTACCTGCTGGCCCATCAGCAGGACCTGGTCGGGCTGGTGGCGGTGGACAATGAGCTTTGGCTGGAACTGCCGCCTGGATCATCCCCGGCCCACCTGGACCGACTGTTCAAGGAACTGGAGTTGATCGAAGGCCAGGCGACCACCAGCCTGCCGCGGGGCCTTCACCAATTGGCCGAGCGCCTGCCCCGCCGCAGTCTGGTGCTGCTCATCAGCGACTTGTGGACCGAGCCGGAGGATCTGACGCACGCGCTGCAGCACCTGCGCTATCGGCGTCATCAGGCGATCATCATCCACCTGCTGGACCGCGCGGAGGTGGACCTGCCCTACGAGCGGCAGATCACGCTGCATGACCTAGAGACCGGCGAGAAGATCCAGGTCAATCCGGCAGATTTGCGGCCAACCTACCGCCAGCAGGTGCAAGAATATCTGCAGAGCATGAGACGGTGCTGCAGCGACTGTGACATGGAATATCACCCGTTATATATGGACCAGCCCTATGACCGGGCCCTGATCGAGTTCATCAACCGACGCGGAGCGTGATGTTCGGCCTGGAGTTTCTCTTCGGATCCCTGCTGTATGCCCTGCCGCTGGCAGGGCTGCCCATCCTGCTGCATATGCTGTTTCGGCGCAAGGCGCCAGTGATCTGGTTCAGCACCCTGCGGTTCGTCAAGGCCAGTCTGCAACACACGGCCGCGCGTCGTCGCATCCAGCGCTGGCTGCTGCTGGCTTGCCGGGTGCTGCTGCTGGTGCTGCTGATCTGGGCGATCGCCCAGCCGGTACGAATCCTGGCCTCAAGCTGGGCGCCGGGCAAATCCACGATCGCAGCCATTGTTATTGACACCAGCTATTCGATGCAGCTCGAGGACAACCAGGTCAAGCTGCTGGCCAAGGCCGATGAACAGGCCCAGGACCTGCTGCGGGGTCTGCTTCGCGATGCGAAGGTCGCAGTGTTGACCAGTGCCCCGCCGGCGGACGGCAGCCCCCCGCTGCTGCGGGTGGCCACGCAGGTCCTGGCGGAGTGGACGCCCCTGTCGCCCCAACCGGCGCTGCGGCCGCTGTCGGAGCGCGTGGCCCAGGCGATCGACTTGCTGGCGCGGCAGCAGGCCGACCAGAAATGGCTTGTCATTATCAGCGATCTGCAGAACCGGGAGTTTGCCAGCCCCCTGCCGGCATTTGCCGAAACAGCCGACGGGGCCAGCGCCCGGCGCCTGCTGCTGCTGGATCTGCATCCAGATGAAGCTCGCTCGGCAGGCGTCACCGGCGTACGCCTGGAGCCGCAGCAGTCGATCCCCGGTGTCGGCAGCCGCGTCGTGGTGGAAGTGACCGCGCGCGGCGGCGATGCCCGAGCAGTCATGCTGAACATCGCCAATCTTCAGCAGCAGCCGCTGAATAATAAGCCGACGCTCATGGCCGCCTTTGACACCACCGGCAAGACGCAGGTGCGCTTCGAGTTGAAGACCGGCCTGCCCATCCCCGGCGCTGCGGAGGGCAAGCCCGGACGATGGCTGCTGGTGGAGGGCGCTCTGCAGGCCGAAGACGCCATGGCCTGGGACAACTCGCGCCAGTTGCTGGTGGAGATTCCTCCGCGCCAGAACGTGGTCATAGTCGGCGATGGGAAGCATCCCGGGGCGGAAGCTTTTCTGCGGCTGGCGCTGGACCCATGGGAGGGCAAGCTCAGCTCCTGGCCCCTATCGATGCGCATGGGTGCTGATCCCATTGCCACCGACCACGTGGCGGTGGTGATGCTGGGCCGCTGGCCAGAGTCGGCACAGTTGCAGCGATGGATGTCGTTTGTGCAGGGCGGCGGTTCGCTGGTGCTGTTTGTGCAGCCGGGGCTGGAGGAGCAATATGCGCCTCTGAGCGCGGAGCAGAAGAAGTTGCTGGCGGAACTGCTGCCCTCACAGCCGCTGGCGGGCCGGCGCGCCTCCATCGTCTATCGGGCAACGCCAGGCAGCATGACCGATGCACTGCTGGAAGGATTAACCGACCCCGCCCTGCAGCTTGGTGCGATGACCGTGCGGCGGCTGGTCCCGTTTGCCCCGGTGACCAACAGCCAGAGCCGAGTGGTCCTGGGCGCAGCACCGGCCACCGCGGCCGGCGGCGCGCGAATCAGCGGGCTGTGGTTTGGTCGCAAGGTGGGCGCCGGGCAGGTTTACACCATCGCGACCCTGCCTGATGCGCTCTATACCAGCATGCCGCTGCACCCCCTGTTTATGCCCATCCTGGTTCGCGCTTGTCTGCGGACGGCCGGGCTCGGTGATGTTCAGAATGTGGAGATCGGCCATAGCATCAGCCTGGGACTGGCCGGCAAGGGGTCGGCCTCCGGGTTGCAACTGATCGATCCCAAGGGAGCCAAATACCAATACCAGCCGGGACAGGGCGGGGCCTTTGAGTGGGATCCGGCGTCCATGCGGCTCAGTTACAGCCAGGCGAGCTTGCCGGGACTGTATCTGTGGCAGCGTGAGAACCAAGTGCTGGGTATGAGCAATGTGCAACTGCCGGCGGCCGAATCAGAGCTGATCTATCGGCCGGCGGAATCAGTGGCTCCCAGCGGCCCCAACACCATCATTGCCCGCAGCGGCCAGCAGTTGCAGGCCCAACTGGCCCGCCTCAACGAGCCCGAGCCGCGCTGGACGCTGCCGATCGCGCTGGTGCTGCTGCTGCTGTGCGCCGAGGCTTTGCTGGGGAATATCTCGCAATTGTGGAAGCCTCTGTGGACCGGCTGGCCCTGGCGCAAGACTGCGGAAGAATCGGCCGTGGCCGTATAGGGCCCCGGGGGACCGCTGCTTAGGTGTGGCGGGCGGTGCGCGGGGTTGGGGTTCGGCGCTTGGCGCTGCTGCCGGCCGATGCATAATTCCCGCCCTATGAGCAAGACCATCAAGATCGGATTCATCGGGACAGGCGGCATCGGACGGACTCAGATGAGGCACCTGAAGGGGATCAGCGGGGTCGAGGTGGTGGCGGCCGCCGATATCTCGGAAAAAGCGTTGGAATCAGCCAAGCAGGACTGGCCGGCTCTCATCGCCTTTAACGACTACCGGGAAATGCTCAAGGCGGTGCCGGAGATGGACGCCGTCAGCGTGTGTACGCCCAATGCGCTGCATATGGAACCGACGGTGGCTGCCCTGAATGCGGGCAAGCACGTCATGGTCGAGAAGCCCCTGGCCATGAACGCCCGTGAAGGCCAGAAGATGGTTGATGCGGCACGCAAGGCCTGCAAACACCTGAGCATCGGGTTCCAGGAACGATTTAGCGCCAATGCCACGATGCTTCGCAAGCTGATCGAGGCCGGCGAACTGGGCAAGATCAACTACGTTCGCTGCCAGGCGCTGCGGCGCCGGGGCATTCCGAACTGGGGTGTTTTCGGGCGTAAGGACCTGCAGGGCGGCGGGCCCATGATCGACATCGGCGTGCACATCCTGGAGGTGGCGCATTTCCTGATGGGCGCTCCGCGGCCAATCACCGCCACGGGCAATACCTGGACCTATCTGGGCAACAAGCCGTGCAACGTGGCCTGCCCTTGGTCGAACTGGGACCACAAGACCTACACGGTGGAGGATCTGGCCACCGGCATGATTCGCTTTGAGAACGGGGCCATGCTGAGCATCGAAGCCTCGTTTGCAGCGCACATCGAGGAGGACGTGTGGAACCTCCAGATCATGGGCGATAAAGGCGGAGCCATCTACAACCCCGCGAAAGTCTTTTCCGACCGCAGTGGCTACATGCTCAACAGCACGCCGGCCTTTGTGGGCAAGTGGGATGCGTTTGAGCGCAAGATGCGGCATTTCGTGGAAGTCGTCCGTGACGGCAAGACCAACTTGTCCAGTGGCGAAGCAGGTCTGGCCGTCCAGAAGATTCTGGACGGTGTTTATGCCAGCGCCGAGGCCGGCCGCGAAGTGCGGATCAAATAGGCCCGCCGCCCCTGCGCACCGCTGACCCGCCGACGCCGGCCGCGACCCAACCGGGCCGCGCCGGAGGGCCGCCGCTCAAGCCGCCCGCCGCCCTGACGGCATCGCCGGATTTTTCTACCACGCCCCCCTGCCACCTCGCTAGACTCAGATTCAGAAGCAGCAGCCGATGACACCTCGTTTGAAAGGAGGTCCGCCATGGATCTTCGGACGTATCTGGAGCAGAACGGCGTGCGTTTCCAGTGGATGTCGCACCCGGCGACCTACACGTCGCAGGACCTGGCCCACGTGGAGCACATCAGCGGAAGAAACGTTGTCAAGCCTGTGGTCGTGCAGGCCGACGGACGCTTTCTGCTGTGTGCGCTGCCGGCATCGCATCGCGTCGATCTGGACGAGCTGCGGCGAGAGTTGCACGCGGAGAACGTCGCCCTGGCCGATGAGATGCAGATTCGCCGGTTGTGCCCGGACTGCGAAGTCGGCGCCGAGCCGCCTATCGGAGCCCTGTTCGGCCTGCCCACCATCATGGATGATTCCTTGTTCGCCGACGAGGAAGTGGCGTTCCAGGCAGGCACGCATCAGGACGCCGTGCGGATGAGCTTTTCGGAGTTCTTCCGACTGGCCAGGCCCACGGTGGGCCACTTCGGCAAGTGCGCCTGAGGAACGTGGACGGGCGACGCAGCCGCGCCTAGAGACCCAGGAAGGTGCGCACCTGCGCCCACGCCAGGCCCACGCGGATGTGCAGCCTGAGCCGTGCCACGTGGGGATTGTGCGGCTCCAGGGCCAGCGCGACCTCGACGCAGGCGGCGGCCTGGCGGTGATCGCCTTGGCGGTGAAGCGCCAGCGCCAGGTTGTACAGCGGCGCCAGGCGACCGGGACCCAGTTCCACGGCGCGACGGGCCGCCTGGGTTCCCTCCTCCCATTGCCCGCGCAACAGCAGGGACACGGAAAGATTCTGCCAGGCCAGATCGTTGGCCGGGTCCACCTGCACCAGGTGGCGAAGGCAGGCAATGGCCAGCCGTGATTGGCCGGCGTCCATCAGCGCGTTGGCCAGTTCCAGCAGCAGTTGCGGATGGCGACCGTGGAGGCGCAGCTCAGCGCGCAGATCACGTCGGGCGGCCGCAAGGTCATGGCGGGCCAGGGCAACCCGCGCGCGGCCCAGATGGGCGCCGGCGATGGTTGGGTCCAGACCCAGCGCCGTCGAAAAGGCGGCCTGGGCCTCGGCGAGCTGCCCGTCGTTCAGCAGCCAGCAACCGTGTCGATAGTGGGCGGCGGCACAGACGGGCGACTGCTCGATGGCGCGGCGATATTTCTCGTCGGCTTCGGTGGCGCGTCCCATGTCGCGCAGCAGATCGCCCAATTCCAGCAGGCAATTCACATCGCCAGGATTGAGGCGCAGCTCGCGCAGGTAATGTTGGCGAGCCTTGTCCCACTGGCCCATCGCTCGCAGGGAAGCGGCAATGTGCCGATGTACCTGCGGCGGATCCGCTTCGAGGTCGAGCACCTGCTCCCAGCAATAGATGGCCTTGTGATGCAGACCCCGCGCGGCCAGGCTGACGGCCATGGCGGCATAGCAGTCAGGGCAGCGCTCTTTCCACTGCCTGGCCAGGTAGAACATTTCCTCAGCGCGGTCATGCTCTCCCAGTTGCGCGTGCAGCGCGATGCGGCCGCAATAGGCCGGTTCATAGGAGGGCTGCAACTGCTCGATGCGCTCCAGGCAGGTAAGAGCCTCATCGGATTGCCCCAGGCGCGCCAGCGCCGTTCCCAATCTATACAGGGCGGGTATGTCATCGGACTGCAACTGCAGGCAGTCGCGGTAGGCGGCAGCCGCCTTTTCAATCTGACCAAGCTCATCCAGCACAAGGCCAAGGCTGAAATGCCATGCCGCGTTGAAGGGCTGAATGCTGAGGGCGGCCATCAGCTCGGCCAAAGCCTGGCGCCACTGGCGCTGGGCCATCAGCTCGTGGGCCTTTTGGGCACGATGTTCGGCCTCTTGCCACTGATTCATGCCGGTCACCGGGTGACGCCGCGCCGGGGCCCCGGGGCCAGCCGGCGCATGACGGCCAACAGCTTACCCGGAGGCGCCTGCAAAACCGAGAGCAAAATGCGTCACCAGCGTCGATCGTCCTTTGCGCCGTCGGCTTGTTCGTGTACCCTCTTTCAACGGGGCCGGAGCCACGACGCCCGGCCAGGTGCGCATGAGAACGGGCAAGTACTGGATTCGATGCCTGTGGATGATGCTGGTTGGTCTCTGCGCGCCCCTGGGGCCGGTGCTGGCCCAGGCGCCGGTGTCGCCGGCCGAGGCGGCCGCCCGCGATCTGGCCCAACAGCGCCAGGCGCTGCTGGGGGCCGCCGCCAGCTTTGGCCAGCGGCAGGAAGCCGCTCGCCGCCTGGTGCAGAGATCCACTCCTGAAGCTCGACAGATCATCACTGATATCTTGCGCGCGGCCGGCAACGTGGAGTCCGTCGAGGCTCTGGCGGTGGCGCTGAGTTCCGATCCGTCTCCCGATGCGGCGCTGGTGCCCCTGCTGGCCAACCTGGTCGGGCTCAAGCCGTCGGTCACCGAGGCCGCGGCCCAGGCCTTGGCCCATTACGCCACCCGAGGCGTTGATTCGGCCTGGCAGGTCCTGGAGCAGCGCAGCGCCCTGAGCAACATGGACAGTATGGCACGGGCAGCCCTGCTGCGAGGCATGGGACGCTTTGTGGACAAGCGCTCGGCCCAGGTCCTGGTGGACATCATGCGTGATCCACTCAATGACGATCCGGTGCGGATGGCGGCGGCCGATGCCCTGGTCGAGATGGGCGGGCTGCGTAAGCTCTCGCGGGACTTCGTGCGGCTGGAGGCATGGTGGCGCCAGAACCGCGGCCGTCCCGACGCCGAACTCAAGGCAGAGATGAACGCCCGCCGCGCCGAGGCTTTACAATCCCGAGAGCAGGAACTGCGGCAGATCAAGGATGAGCTGTACCCGATCTTTCAGCGCGCGCTGGATAAGGCGACCGATGTGCAAGGCCGCGCCGAGGTCCTGGATCCGCTGCTGGGGTCTGGTGCGGATCATCTGCGGGTCATCGGCGCCCGGCTGGTCGGCGAGAGTTTCCAGAAAGGCAAGGCCATGCCGCCGGCGGTGGTGCAGCGCCTGCGTGCCATGGTGGGCGACAGCGCCACCGACGTGCGGGCGGCGGTCATTCGCACGCTCAGCGACCTCAACGACAAGGACGCCTCGGCGGCATTGCTGGCGCAGTTCGAGCAGGAGCAGGATGCGGTGGTCCGCGAGGCCATCGCCGCCGCGCTGGGCAGCATGGGCAACATCCAAGCCGTCGGCCCGCTGATGGCGGCTTTGAATGACGAATCTACGCATGTGGTTGAAGCGGCGGCCGGTTCGCTCAAGACCTTGGGCAAGATGCTCCGCCAGTCCAAGGATGCCGGCGAGCGGGCGATAATTCCCAGGCTGGCCGAAGCCCTGCGTCAGCGATGGCGCAGCGCCGATCGCGGCAGCACTCTGAGGCCGCGGCTGGTGGAGGCCGCGGCCTATCTGGGTTCGCCGCTGTTGCGGGATGATTTTGCCGCTCTGCTGGCGGGGCGGGCCGAAACGCCGCTGGTGCGCCAGTTTGCGGTCACCGGTATCGGCGAGATCGGCGACTCCGACGCTGCCAACCTGGTGGCTCCGCTGGTGCGGGATCCCGCCAACACCGTTCGCAAGGCGGCGGCCGGTGCCATGCAGAAGGTGGGCGCGTTTGCGCACATCGACGGCCTGCTGATCAGCCTTAACCCTACCGTCGAACCCGACCCCAGCGTGCGGCAGGCGGTGTGGGATGCGATCAAGACCCTGGCCGAGCGCGGCACCCCCAAGGCCCTGGTAGACATTGCCGGTCGTTTTATGCGCGGCGGCCCCCTGCCCGATCCCGAGCGGCGGCGCGAGATCCTGCTGATGATCGAGCAGAAATATGAACAGCAGCGGCCGGCCAGTGCCGACGAGGCTGCCCAGCGCGAGGAGCAACTGGCGATCACCCGCCAGAACCTGGGAGAAACGCTGCTGGAAATGCGCGGCGACAGCGCTCGCCAGCGCGAGCAGGCGGCGGCGGCGGCCGATTACTTCCGCAAGGCGCGGGTGCACTGGGAATCGGTGCGGGCCGCGGAGAATGTGCTGTTGTGGGCGGTGCAGCAGGAAATGCGGGCGCTTCTGGCGGCCCAGAAATACAAGGAAACCATTGACTTGGCCGATGCGCAGCTACGGCGAGATCCGCGGCTGGGCGATGACATGGGACGCCTGCTGGATGCCGAGGTGCGGCGGCTGCGGGAACGCAAGGACTACAAGCCCGCCCTGGCTTTGCTGGACGAGGCCGAGCGCGTGGGACCAGCGCTGCGCAGCTATGCTGAGTTGTTTAAGAAAGTGCGCGAGGACATCTTGCGCGATCAGAAGGACGGCGGAATGCTCTGGCCTTTGCGGCCCATGCGCCTGGCGGGCGCCCAGCCGCGGTGGTTGGTAATCGACGGCTGAAGGGTGTGTGGGTGATGCATGTCTAACTACCGTAAGAACCTGATGGTGGGCTTAACCATCACGGCGGCCCTGCTGCTGCTGGCCTACATGATCGTCAAGTTCGGCGACATGCCGGCGCGGCTGCTGGCCAAGCCGCAGTTTGCCATCCATCTTACCGCCGAGCGCGCCGATGGACTGGGAACCGGTTCTCCGGTGATCTATCGGGGGGTGCAGGTGGGTCGCGTGTCGGCGGTGCGGCTGGAGGGCGTGGCCCAGCAGCAGCGCGTGGTCATCGATGCCACCATCGACCAGCAGCCACCGTTGCCGGGGAATGTGGAAGGCGCGATCGTGTCGCAGATCATCGGCGGCTCGTCGGTGCTGACCTTGCGCCTGCCGCAGGAACTGCCGCAGCCCCAGGGCGTGCTGCGGGCCGGCGCGCATCTGCATGCACACTTCCTGGGCGTGGATGTGTTGCCACCGGAATTTGCCCAACTGGCCGAGGACCTGCGCCTGCTGAGCAAGCAGTTTCGCGAGTCCAAGTTGGTCGAGCACCTGGACCAGACCGTGCAGATCGCTCAGAAGCAGATCGAGAAAGTCGGCAAGGTCATTGATTCGGTGGAATCGTTCGTCACCGATGAGCGCATGCGACTGGACCTGCGCCAGGCGGTGGCGAATTTCCGCTCGGCGACCGATGCGGCCCGCAATATCGGCGACAACCTCAATCGCCTGACCACCACCGCCACCACGCAGGTGGCCGCCGTCGGCACTGATGCGCGCAAGCTGCTGGCCAGCGCCCAAGGCCGGCTGGATGATCTGTCCGGCCAGGTCAGCGACCGCCTGGTGCAGGTGTCGCGGGTGCTGGAGGATTTGCAGGTGGCCAGCCGCAAGCTGTCAGACAGCAAGGGCACGGCCGGGAAACTGCTGAACAATGCCGAGTTGTACGAGGCCCTTCTGGACAGCTCTCGCTCACTGAACAGCACGATCCTCGATCTGCAACGGCTGGTGCGGCAGTGGGAGCAGGAAGGGGTTTACTTCAAGCTGTCCGGCAAGAAATGAGCCGCCGCCGGCGACGTCCGCCCCGGCATTCGGAGATACCATGCCCCGACGTACCCCACGATCCATCGCATTGTCTCAGAGCGCCTTTACCAAGGCGGCGGCACTGATGCCGGGCGGCGTCAGTTCGCCGGTGCGGGCCTTCAAGGCCGTCGGCGGCACGCCCATCTTCATCCGCGAGGGCGAGGGGTGCATTCTCAAGGACGTGGACGGCAACAGCTACGTGGATTATGTGGCGTCGTATGGCCCCTTGATTGCCGGACATGCCAACGAGCGCGTAGTGGCCGCTCTGTCCAAGGCCATCGGCCGAGGCACCAGCTTCGGCGCCCCTACGGAACTGGAAACCCAACTGGCCACGCTGATCGTGGACGCGCTGCCATCGGTGGAGATGGTGCGCTTCGTGAACAGCGGCACCGAAGCCACCATGAGCGCCATTCGGCTGGCACGGGCGGCGACGAAGCGAGACCTGGTGATCAAGTGTGCGGGCTGTTATCACGGGCACGTGGATGGCCTGCTGGTGCAGGCCGGCAGCGGCGCGCTGACCCTCGGGGCGCCGTCCAGCCCGGGCATCCCGGCCGCCGTGGCCGGCAGCACACTGCTGGCGCAGTACAACGACCTGGCTGGCGCCGGTGCGCTGTTTGATAAGTATCGGGGGCAGGTGGCCGCGTTTATTGTGGAGCCCGTGGCCGGAAACATGGGTGTTGTACCGCCGGCCGAGGGATATTTGCAGGGCCTGCGCGAGTTGTGCAGCCAGCACGGCGCCCTTTTGATTTTCGACGAGGTGATGACGGGCTTTCGGGTTGGGTGGAGCAGCGCGCAGGGTCTGTATGGTGTGCGGCCGGATTTGACGTGCCTGGGCAAGGTCATTGGCGGTGGGTTGCCGGTGGGCGCCTATGGCGGATCGCGCAGGCTCATGGAGATGGTCAGCCCGGCCGGCAGCGTCTATCAGGCCGGCACGCTGAGCGGCAATCCGTTGGCGATGAGCGCGGGTGTGGCGACGCTGGAGATTTGCCGCGAGGCCGGTTTTTATGAAGCCTTGGAGCAGCGGAGCGCCGCTCTGGCGGCCGGTCTTGCCGCTGCGGCGGCCGAGGCCAAGGTTCCGCTGGCAATCAACCGCGTGGGTTCGATGCTGACACCGTTTTTTGTGCGCCGGGAGACTGATACGGTCAGCGACTATCAGCAGGCGACGAGTTGCGACACGGCGGCGTTTGCGGCCTTTTTCAATACGATGCTCGGGCAGGGCGTGATGCTGCCGCCGTCGCAGTTTGAGGCGTGGTTCATCGGCCAGTCGCACGATGAGGCAGCGATACAAACCACGCTGAAGGCGGCAACCAAGGCCCTGGCGGCGGCCAAGAAGGAACTGCCATAGCGTAGGCCCGGGGGCGGCTTGGGCGGGAAGGGGCTGATCGGCCGGGGGGCAGTACCCGCGTCAGGATTCGAACCTGAGACCTCCGGTTTAGGAAACCAGCGCTCTATCCAACTGAGCTACGCGGGCTCGTTTTTGAGAGAATATCGCGGGTGGCGGCATCTCTCAAGCCAACGTCTGCCGACGTGAGACAAAGTGTGCTATCTCCTTGAATATCCAAGGGGATAGCGCTCATCAAGGGACCGCCAACCGGGCTGCCTGGGTGGGACACCGTTTGACAGCTTGGGAACGCGCCGTGACCAGTACGTGACCAGCGCGCCAACGCATCATCCGACGCCGCGCGGGCGACGGGCGCATCGTTCGTGCCTGTCTTCACGCCCTGATCCTTCTCAGCATCGAGCGGCGATGGCAATCGGCAGACCGCTGCATATATCTCGCTCATCCGCGCGTGATTGTAGCCGTCGTCAACGTCATCGCTGTCGTGGCGCAGCAGCTTCAGCGCCGTGGCGCGTGAGCAGCCGGTGCGGTCCAGGTTGGTACGGAAAGTGTGCCTCAAGGCGTGGAAGTCGGCGCGGCGGCCCAGGGCATCGGCCTGAGTGACGCCGGCCAGCGTCAGATCGCGCAGCATGGTCCGGCCTTCGGGAAGGTATCGGAACACCTTCGTGCCGGGCATGCCCTGCGGCAGCTTGTTGAGTTCTTGAACCAGGTACGGGTGCAGCGGGATGATGTCGGCCTGCCCGTTCTTGGTTTGTTCCTCGCGAAGCTGGATAAACGGAATGATCGCGTTCAAGTGCAGATCGCCCCACCGCAGGTCTTTGAGTTCGGCTCGCCGCAAGCCCGAGAGCGTAGGAAAGGCGTACTTGAGCCGGCGGGATTCCGGACAGGTGTTCAGCAGCGCCAGCAACTCCCACATCTCAAGCGGGCGTCGCGCCCGGCGCTTCTTGGCGCGTTTCTGGTTCGCCCGCTTCATCTTCCGCAGCGGGTCGGCCAGCAGACGCTCCGGCATCAGCCAGTGAACAAAGGCTTTGACGCGGGTCAGATATTGATTGCGGTACGCAACGGTTTTGCCCTCACCCTCAAGCACCTTGAGGATGGCGGTCATGCTCGTCTCATGGATGTCGGCCAGCCCTTTCCATTTGCCCAGCTCGACCAGACGGTTCAGCATGTACTTGACGACCCGAAGGTGGTTCTTCGTGACGTTCTGGCGTTCCAACGCCGCCGTGTATTCCTTGATATGCTCGGCAATGGGACGGGCGGCGTGGTCCATCACCGGGGTGATAACGCCAGCCTGCCGCTGCTCGGTTTTGGTGATGATTTCGTCCCAGCGTTTCTGTGATGCCCGCTTGTCAGTGAACAGCTTGAACCAATTCCACCTGCCGTTGACCTTCATGCGGCCATGCCACTCCGGGTACTCGCGCTCGACGATCTTGCCGGTGGCCTTGTCCCGGACCTTCCACCTGCGCCGCTGAACGTCCATCCATTTCGCATTATTCGCCATAGCTCTCTCCCGTCACTCTCCGATGGCCCCGCGTTCGAGGGTCATCGGCCTGCTTATATCAGTGCTCAGTTCACGTCAGATTGCAAGTTTCCACCCCGCCGGCGCCACTCAGCGTGACGCCGCCGCCATCTTCTCGATGTACGCCGCCGCATCAGTCTGGAACCAGAGGCAGGGCCGCTTATCCACCCTCTTGCTCTGGGCAGCGCCGCGCTTCAGGGGCTTGGGCAACTCGCCGGTGGACACCATTCGGTTGATCGTTCGCGTGGACACCTTCATCATCGCCGCCAGTTCCTTCTTGGTCAGTAGCGTGCCGTTCTCCGCAATCGCCATATCTTGCATCGTTGATCACTCCGGCGCGTGCCGGGCGGCCCACCATGGACCATTCTGGCACATCGCTTCTTGAAAGGTCTCACCATAGCAAACCCGCTCTCCTGCGCTACAACGCCTCGCGGGCTTCATGGCCAGCGGCATCGGCCATTGTGGGCCAGGGCATGAATCTTTCGCGCTCACTCATGCACCCCTCAAGTCGCGACGGCTATCGCTGTTCGTGGGCGCGGAACTGAAGGCCAGCAACAAGCCCGAAACGAGCCTGGCCATCGTGAAGCCCGATGCCCATGCCAGCGGGCTGGCGTATCACCAGCTCGCGGCGCTGGCGTTGGTGGCGCGGCTGGGCGGCATTGCGCGCATCGTCTGGGACAACGGGGGGCAGATCGGCGTCTTGGGCAACGACCAAATCCTCGCCGCCCACGCCATCTATGAGGCCAGCCTGCAAACCGAACTTCGCGGCAAGGGCAAAGGGCCCAGCGGGGCCAGGTCCATCCGCTGGGAGAACTTCACGGCCGTGGACTTCGGCAACGTCGGCAGCGTGGTGTGCGTGGATTGGCTGAAGCTCTCTGCCACGCCATAATCAAAGATTCTCAGCCCCTTTACATTGCCGTTGCGATCGTAGATGTTGCGTGACTGCCCGATCATCGCCTATTCGGCGAAGAAGCTCGGATGACCCCCTTCGCCGTTCCACTCGAAACGCCTCCTTGCGTGTAGCGGTTGCAACCCGCCCGTTTCCCGCGATTGTTTTCCCATTGAGCTTGGGCCGCTCTTCGTCCGCGCGCTCCTGCCGCCGGCGATCCCCACTTCCACCCGCCCGGATTCACCCTCCTCCGGTTCGTCAGGGCTGGCTCCTGCCCTGACACCTTGACCCCCCTCCGTCCCCCCGCTACCGTGGCCCCGTCATGGGCAACCTCCGCTACGGTTACTTCACCGACGACGGGCGCGAGTATGTCATCACCGACCCGCGCACACCCCGCCCGTGGCACAACTACCTCCACAACGACGAATACCTGGTGAACCTCACGCAGGGAGGCACCGGAGCGTCCTTCTGGCAACCGCGCGGCGAGGGGCTGCGCGTCAACGTCACGGAGGACCGCGACGGCGAGGGCGGCCCGCGCTTCGTCTACCTGCGCGACGACGAGACAGGCGAGCACTGGACGATCGGCGGCGCCCCCGACTTCCCGACGATGGACGCCTGGCTCTGCCGCGTGGGGCTGGGCTACCAGACCATGGCGTGCGCCCACCGGGGGCTGGCGGCGTCGTGGCGCGTCTTTGTGCCGCAGACGGACGACGCCTGCGAGTTGTGGACGGTGGCGGTGACGAACGTCAGCGACCGGCCGCGCGCGGTCAGCGTCGTCCCCTACGTCGAGATGCACCTGACGGGCGGCTCCACCCTCATGGACTTCATCGCCGTCCTGGGCGGCCACTACGACCCGAAGCGGCGCGCCGTCTACGGCATCAACTCCTGCGTGAAGTTCCCCCCACGCTTCAAGGCGGTGCTGGCGAGCGACACCGCCGTCGCCTCGGCCACCGTGTCGCGCGACGAGTTCCTGGGGCACTATCGCGACTACCGTGCCCCCCGCGCGCTTGCGGAGGAGGTCCATAACTCGGAGGCGGGCACCGAGTGGCTGGGCGCCTCCCTGCGCCACCGGCTCGCGCTGGCGCCTGGCGAGACGGCGACCATCCACCTGGTGCTGGGCGTTATCGGCGACGTGGCGCAGGGCGAGCGGCTGGCGGACCGCTACCTGGCGCCCGGCGAGGTGGAGCGCCAGTTCGCGGCCCTGTCCGCCGGACGGAGGGACAGCATCCAGGTAGCGACCCCCGACCCCCAGTTCGACCGCTGGGTGAACATCTGGCTGCCCCACCAGTTGGCGTTCGTCGCGCGCTGGGGACGGGTGATCGGGCGCGGCTTCCGCGACATCCTGCAGGATACCTTCGGCCACCGCCTGACGGACCCCACCACGGCGCGGCGCTGCCTGCTGGAGACCTTCAGCAAACAGTTCCCCTCCGGGAAGTGCATCCGCGCCTGGCGGCTGCCAACTGCGCAACTGGATCTGCAGGACTACGCGGATAGCCCGTCCTGGATGGTCATGGCACTGGCCTACTACCTGCGGGAGACCGGCGACTGGGACGTGCTGGCCGAGCGCGTGCCCTTCCTGAACGCGGCCGACCCCTACGCGGCGCCCACGGAGGAGGCGACGGTGTGGGATCACGTGGTGCTGGCGCAGCGCTACCTGCTGCAGCATCTGGGGTCGCACGGCCTGTCGAAGATCTACTACGGCGACTGGTGCGACACCATGAACGGCGTGGGGGCGGCGGGACGTGGGGAGAGCGTGATGCTCTCCATGCAGGTGAAGTGGGGCTGCGACCTGCTCGCGGAGTTGGCGACCCGGCGCGGGGATGCGGCGCTGGCGGAGACGATGGCGCTGGCGTCCGTGAGGCTGGCCGCGAGCATCAACGCCTGCGCCTGGGACGGAGCGTGGTACCTGCGCGCCTTCGATGACGAGGGCCTCTGCGTGGGCGGGTCCTGCCCGCCGGCCGACGACCACGGCGAAGGACGCATCTTTCTCAACCCCCAGTCCTGGAGCGTCATCAGCGGCGTGGCCGCGCCCGAGCGGGAGGCGAGCGCCCTCGCCGCGGCGCGGGCCCACCTGGACGTCGGCTACGGCATGATCCTCAACTGGCCGCCCTACACAGCCCTGCGCCCCCGCATCGGCCAGATGAGCGCCATGACGCCGGGCTTCTATGAAAACGGGTCGGTCTACGTCCACGGCAACTGCTTCTGGATCTACGCCCTGGGCGTGGCGGGCCAGGGGCAGGCGGCGTGGGATGCCCTGCGCGCCATCCTGCCGGACACACCCAACAAGCCCAACACCGACACCGAGCCCTTCATCGTGCCCAACTACTACATCGGGCCCAACCACGCGCGACGGCGAGAGCGCAACCTCTACCTGAGCGGCTGGCGCACCGGCTCGGCCGCGTGGCTCTACATGACGGCCGCGGAGTGCATCCTGGGCGTCCAGGCCGACTACGACGGCCTGCGCATCGCGCCCGCCTTGCCCGACGGCTGGCAATCCGCGGAGATCACCCGCCCCTTCCGCGGCGACCGCTACCACGTGGTCATCAGGAAGGAGCGCGGAGAGCAGAGCACCCCCGGCGCCTTGCGCATTACGCTCGACGGCCTCCCGCTGCCCGGCAACCTGATCCGCCCGGTGGGGGATGGCGATACGCACAGGGTGGAAGTGGTGGTGTTCTCCGGTGGGGAGGAGGCAAGCGACACTGACCGCTGATCAGCCCATCATCTGAGACCCGGCGGTCCTGGGGGCCAAGCCGGTGAACGCCGGCACTCGCATCTCCGTGGAGTACATCCCGCGCAAACTGGCGGGCGGCCAGACCGTGGAAGGGCTGCTGACCGACTCGCTGCTGGTCAATTTTAATTCCGCCGGGCCGGGTGTTGCGTGGGACGGGGGTGAGGGGTTACATCTGCAGAGCAGGCTAGCGAGGTTCTGCGCGGCATGTGTATTCGTCGCCTGTCGCCCTGCTCGGGCACCCCGTCCTGCGGAGGATCAAGATGAGCAGACTCTGGGACGCCCCTGTTCGCGATGGCATACCGCCGCAAATCGCGCGGATCCAGCATTTCCTGGTTGTGCCGAAGTCGCAGTTGTGCCTGCCGGCGCGATGCGTATTCTGCAATGCTCCGACGCAGGGGACACCGATGTACGTGGACCTGTCGAGCACTCATCCCGACCATCGCGAGCCGCCATTGCCGCTGGGTTCCGTCAAGATCATCCACTCGATCAACGCCAACATATTTCACCAGCAGCGCTCCACTATTGGCATCCACCTTTGTCCTCAGCACCGCGCGCACATCGCTCGAGGAGTTCTGTTGCAGCGATTCCTCGTGTTGCTTCTGGCCGGGCTTTTCGCAGGCCTGGCGTTCGTCGCGTCACCCTGGCTCTTTGTGCTTAGCGGTCTATCGCTGGGCGCTCTGCCCCTGTGCCGCCCATCGAACCCGATCTCCTTGTACCTGGTCACAGAAGAAGAGATCTGGCTTGAGAACTGCGGGAAGGCTTTCCTGCTCTCGTTCCCCGGCAGTGGCGACGTGGAGCGCCCGGAGGCCGCTGAGTGGCCGTGGTGAACGGCTAGGAAATCTGATTCCGCCGGGCCGCGCGTTGCACGGGCGGGGTTATTCGGTCCTGATCACTTTGAAATCGTCAGCGTTCCACTGCGCCCGCGGCCACCGACTTCATTGTAGGTGCACTTGGCCGTACCGTTCTCGAACGTGCCGTTGAACTCAAAGTTGCCGTTGCCATCGGCGCCGGTACCGCTGATCTTTCCGTCCAAGTCTCCCTTCATCGTGCCCTTGTAGGCCCGCTCCCTGCCGCCGAACGTTGCGATATAGGCCACGTCATACATCTTCTCGCCCGTGGGCGTGAGCGTGGCCGTAAATGGCCCGGTCCTTCCGCCGAATTTGTACTGACCTTTGAGCGTGATCGGGGCCGCATCCCCGGGTTTCGTCGTTGACGACAAAACCGACTGCGAGATCACACCGGCCAGCAAAGCCGCCGACACCACCACACCACGCGCAAAAGTCTTGTTCATCGCCAAATCCTCTCGAGATCAGTGACGTTGGCCGGAAAACACCAACCTAAAGGCGCAAACGCTCGGCGAGCTGGTTTATTCCGCCGCCTGCGCTGCGGCTCGGTGGCCGAAGACGGGCTGACGACGAATCTCATTCCGCGAGGCCGCTGCGCAGCATCACGGATAACGTCGGGAATGGTATCAGGGGTTAGCGGGTAAGACCACCTGCTGGGAAGGCGGTATCCGCGTGCCCCGCGGTCATCGAGTGGCCGGCGCGGGTCAAGCCGGGTTCTCGCAGCGGCGTGGGGGTGAGTACCGCGGACCTGTTGCCGATGATCGGCGGAGCGCTGTGGGTTGCGGATCTCAAGATGCGCCCAGCCCTGGACGAGATTGACCTCCGGCCGCTGTTCGACGGCCAGATGGCCAGCGCCCCCGGCCGCTTCCGTTTTCGTGGACGCAGAGCGTCGGCCTGCTGGACAACCAGTACAAAGTCTGCCACAGCGATCCCTACAACAAGAAGAGGGCAACCGACGAGTGGCACCCGTACGACCTGCAGGAGGACCCTGTCGAGCAGAACAACCTCGCCACGACGAGGCCGGAACTTCTTGCGGTGATGCAGCAGCATCCGAAGGACTGGGTCAGCAGGACGGCCGTCGGCACAGAACCGGCGAAGCGATAACAGGAGAGGCGGCCAGCAAACGCCCTGCCCGACCCCAGGCGGGGTTGTGGACCGGCTCCCCACAACGGCGAAACATCATGAGCGACTCCCCGATATCCCAGCGGCATCAGCGCGATCAGCGACCACGCCTTGCGCGCTCTGATCATTTCGCTTTTACGCTCTCAGTCCGCCCAAGACAGACCACAGACCAGCGCCGCCAGCAGAAAGGCGGCGAGGTACACGTGCTCCCTGGCCGAGTGACTGTTCATCGCGGAGGTTCCTTCGCATCGGGGCCAACAAGGTCATATACCGCCAGCTGGCCGGCCTGGCGCAGGAACAGCTTGCCGTCGGCCACAACAGGATGGGTATAGGTCGTTCGCACGCCCAGCGCCGGCTTAAACGCGCTGACGACCTCGAAACCGTAATCAAGCGGCTTCGCCAGCGAGCACTTCGGCCCGTTCTCGAACAGGTAGAACGTCCCATCGGCCACGCACACAGAGGGCGCCGGCGGCGGCCAGCCTCGCGACTCAACCTCGCGCACCCACTTCTCCTCGCCAGTCTTCAGGTCCAGGCTCGTCCACCAGCATTGTGTGATGTCCGTGTGGCGGTACTTGATGCAGAGCACCTGGTTGCCAATAACGATCGGCGGCTCGTAGCCCACGAGTGTCGGCGGGCTGAAGCGTTCGGGCGGCTCCCTGCGGAACTCGGTTCGCTCCCATAGGACCGTCGGCTCGCTGCCATCGTCGCTCAGGCGCAGTGCCCGCAGGCCGGACTTGTGGCCGAGCAGGAGAACGCCGCCATGATGGAGAGGCGTCATGCCGTGACCGCCGTTGGGCTTGAGCTTCCACAGCGTCTTGCCGGTCTGCGGATCGAGCGCGAGCACGGCGCGGACGAGATGGGCGATGACCATCTTTCGGCCGGCGTGTTCGATACAGATCATCGAGCTGTCGGCGGCCGAATAGTTGCCCTCGCCCGGGTCTGCCTTCCAGGCCAATTTGCCCGTCTTCTGGTTCACCGCAACAACCGGCGGGCCGGTTTCGCTGGTGCTGCACGCATTGACGATGACCAGGTTGCCGACGACCAGCGGCGACTCGTTGTACCCCCAGCCGAGGCGCTGCGCGCCGCCGCCATCGCCCAGGTCCTTCCAGACGTTGAGCTGCCACACCGTCCTGCCGGTTGCCGCGTCGAGGCAGTAGACGTCGGCCAGACTGCTGGCGATGTAGATGCGGCCGTCGCTGTAAGTGGGCGTGGCCCGCGGGCCGGGATAGCCGCTGCGCGGCTTGTCGGGGCCGTAGGCCACGTTCCAGCGAAGCTTGCCGTCGAGGTCGAAGCAAAAGGCGGTGCCGGTGGCTTCGGTCTTTGACGTCTTGCGCGCCCCGGTGACATAGACGGCATCGGCCGTGACGAGCGGAGCGCCGAACCCGTCACCGAGCGAGTCATAGCTCCACGCGAGTTTCGGGCCACCTTCAGGCCAGTGACGCGGGAGGTTGACGACCGGAAAGACACCGTCGCGCAGCGGCCCGCGGTATCCGCCGGAATCGGCGGCGGCGTGGGCAACTGCCGCGAAGAGCCCTAAACCAAGGCTGAAAATGATCGCTCGGCACATCACTGCCCCTCTCCCAAGCTTTGCGCCCTGAGACCTCGCCGCGCGGGCAAAAGCAGCCGAACCTTCTCGATCGGCTTGGCGGATCGTGATCGGCCCGGGGACCGCCCCCGGGCACCGCAAGGAGACTACCACCAGGCTTGATATGGTCAATGGCTGAGTTCGCTGGATCCTCCCATCTCGGGGACATCTCCACCGCTAGTGGGCGCCCCGTCCTCTGGTTTCGCGTGCTCTTGCGCCAGGGGCGCGGCGCTGGCCGATGAACTGCGGATGTCGGCGATGTCGTATCCGACCAGCACGGCCTGCAAGCAGCTTGAGCGCCAGAGCGTGCAACGGTTTTGCGCTACTCCCGCCCCAATCGTCCCGGCCCATCGGGTGGGGGCTCGGGGCGCATCAGCCACCGCAGGTTGCCACGGAGCGAATCCTGCACAAACGTATCGACCGTCTGCGCCGCCCGCTCCTGGTCCGTCTTGAGCTTGCGCTCTTCCACGTCGACCAGTTGCTTGATGCGCTGCACGCGCGCGGCTCGCTCCTCCAGTCGCAGCCGCAACAGTTCGCCAACCTTGGACCGCAGTTCCGGCTCCAGATCGGCCGGCGCCGTGGCCGGCCCGCGCCGCCACGCCAGGCTCAGGATCTGGTCCTCCAGTTGCACCTGGCGCACCTTGTTCTCATAGAGTTCCTTCTCGTGTCCGCCGGCCAGTCGCCGGATTTCCCCATACCGCTGCGCGAACTGGTGTCGGAAGTGGGCCCGAATCTCCGGCCGCTGCACCTTCTGAAACAACGCCCAGCGCTGCGGCGAGTTCTTCTGGAAAAAGTCGGCAACCTCCCGCCACTCCGTTTCCATCGGTTGAGTGGCCGCCATAGGTCGGCGCATCATCGGGCCCTCGCCGCCCAATCGTGGCGGCCGATGCGGCGCCGTCGTCGGCTCGGCCAGCACCCAGCTCCCCACCATGACCACGACCATCAGCAAAATGGGGTTCCTCATGGCAATCATGCTCCTTGACTCAAGGCACCGGCAAATCCGCACCCGGACTCAACAGCGCCGCCAGATGCTGCTCGGCCATTGTCAGCGGTTCCTGGGTTGCCGACTCGCTCGAACCATTGGGCCCCAGCGCCAGACGCAGTTTCTCGATGGCGTCCATCTGCTGTGAATCCAGGTAGGTGTGCTGATCCATGGGCGGCACAATCTTCGGGCCCCCGCCGATCAGGGCCCATGTGAACAGTCCCACCAGCACCGCCGCCGCGGCTGACCAGCCGACCCACCGGCCCCAGGCAATCGCCCTGGGCTGCATGGCGCGGGCCTGGAAGCGCGCCTGGTATTGCCGCAGCAGCCGTCCCACATCGCGCACCGCCGCGGCCGCCCGCAACCGCTCGTCCGCCTTCGTCGATAGCTCGCCCACGGCTTGGCGGATTGCTCCGTCGGCGGTCCGTAGGGCTTCCAAGCGCTGCCGCAGCGCCGGTTCCAGTTGCACTTGGTTTTCCAGCGCAAGGCGCTGCCGGGTATCCAGTTCGTCGGCCAGATACAGCAGCAGCCGCGCATCCAGTTCCAGGGGCATAGGGTCTGACATCGGCTATTGCTCCTGCTCCAGTGTTTCCTTCAACTTCAGCATGGCCTTGTGCATCCGTCCAAGGGCCGTATTCAGCGGGCAGCCCAGCGTGCGGGCGATATCCACGAACTTCATATCCGCGTAATATCGCAATAGCACCACCTGTTGCTGCGCCTCGGGCAGCCGGGCGATCGCCCGTTGCAGACGGGCCGCCGCCTCGTCTCCCTCGGCGGCCGCACCGGCGTGCGGCGCGTGGTCTTCCACAATCAGCCGCAGCCCCTCCTTGGCCGTGCGCTCGCGTCCGCGCTGCCGCCACAGATCGTTGGCCTTGTTCGTTGCAATGCGAAAGAGCCACGCCCTGAACGCCCCGCTGGCGCCCGAGGCATCAAACCTCCGCAAATGCTCCAGCACGCTCATCCATGTCTGCTGGTGCAACTCGTCGGCCGCGCCCTGGCTGCCGGTCAGCCGGTGCAGATAGCGGATCAGCGCCGGATAATGCCGCCTGACCAACTCATCGCCGGCGGGCGCTTCGCCCTGGCGCAGGCGCTCCACCAGCGCCTCATCGCTGATCGCGGCCGGTCGAGCTGCTTCAGTCAAAGTCAGATCCATAGGCGCGTTTCCGGCCGCCATCATTATAACGCCCGCCTCTGACTGTTATTGCATCAACGCAGGTGGTGCATTGCCCCACCGGAATCACTACACTGTCCGGGCTATGGCGCTTGTTGGCAATATTCACGGCCGGCGCGGAGGGCGGGGCCTGCGGCCCTGGCTACTGATCCCCAAGGTTCTGGCGGCGGGACTGTATCTGGGTGCCCTGGCGGCCGCCACCAGCGTCTGGATCTGCGGCCAGTCGCCGGCTCTCCCGCCGCGACAATGGACGGGCCAAATCCTAAGCGGCGTGATCCTGCGGGTCATGGTTCCCGCCCTGCTGCTGGCCGCAGTCCTTGGCCTGGGTCTGCTGCTCCAGATGCCGCGCGTGTTTTTGCGCATGCGCTGGATGCAGTTGAAACTGCTGGCGATTGCCGTGATGGTGCCGAGTGGCCACTGGTTCTGCTCCAGCCGCTTTGCGCGCCTGCAGCAGGCCTGGGCCGTGGGGCGCGATGATCCAGCGGCTGCCTGGCAACTCGGTTGCGGACTGTTTGCGGTGCTGATCGGCTCCATGGTGATCATCATCCTGGGCCGGCTTAAGCCTCGCCTGGGTCAGAGCCCCGTGACACCGCATGTCGCCTAGCGCCCGCCGGCGCCGCAGTGGTGAGCGCGCCGTTGCCACGTTAACATGACCACCCTATGAACAAGACCGATACCGTCCTGGTGACCGGCGCCGCCGGCTTCATTGGCTCGCATGCCGCCGAGGCCCTTCTGGAGCGCGGCCTGCGCGTCGTCGGTGTGGACAATTTCTGCGACTTCTATGACCGCTCATGGAAGGAGATGAACCTCAAGAGTATCGCCGGCGGACGCAGCATCCCCCTGAAAGAATTGGATATCTGCAACGAAGAGCGCATCGACCAGCTCATTGCCGCCACCCGACCCGTGGCCATCCTCCATCTGGCGGCCATGGCCGGCGTGCGCCCCAGCATCGAGCGGCCCAGCTACTATTCGCAGGTCAATGTCGTCGGCACCACCAATCTGCTGCAGTCGGCCGTCCGCCATGGCGTGAAGAAGTTTGTCTTCGCCTCCAGCTCCAGCGTCTATGGCAACCTGGGCCGCGTTCCCTTCCACGAGGAAGACCCGGTCGCCGAACCCATCAGCCCCTACGCCGCCACCAAGCGGTCCGGCGAACTGCTGTGCCATACCTTCTGGCACCTCTACAAGCTGCCGGTGTTCTGCCTGCGCTTCTTCACTGTTTATGGACCCCGGCAGCGCCCCGACCTGGCCATTCACAAGTTCACGCGGCTGATCTTCAACGACAAGCCGCTGCCCATCTTCGGCGATGGCTCTACCAGCCGCGACTACACCTTCGTTGACGACATCGTGCAGGGCATCATGGCCTCGCTGGAGCGCTGCGATCGCTTCCGTATCTATAACCTGGGTGGCTGCGACCCGGTGACGCTGAGCACGCTGGTCGAGGAGCTTCAGCGCGCCATCGGCAAGAAAGCCATCATCGATCGTCGCCCCAGCCAGCCCGGCGATGTCGAACGCACCTATGCCGATCTCACCCGCGCCACCGCCGAGCTGGGCTTTAAGCCCCAGACCCCCCTGCCCGAAGGCCTGAAACGCTTCGTCCAGTGGTTCCGCGACTTTGGCCACCTCTACAAGCTGCCCGGCGAATAAGCGCCAGCGCCAACCGTGCCCCCGCTTTCCGTATGGGAGCGCAAGAAAAACGGGCCCGCCACTACGCATGGCAGGCCCGCGGGCACCAACCGAAAGGTAGCTGGTGCTTGATCGCTTACACGATGCCCTGTTGCACCATCGCGTCGGCCACCTTGATGAAGCCGGCGATGTTGGCACCGCGCAGGTAATTGACGAATCCATCGCCGTTTTCCGCGCCATACTTGACGCAGTTGGCATGGATCGAAGTCATGATCTTCTGCAGCATCTGGTCCACCTCGTCGGCGCCACGACGCATGCAGCCGGCGTTCTGCGTCATCTCCAGACCGGAGACCGACACGCCGCCCGCGTTGGCCGCCTTGCCCGGCCCGTAGAGGATCTTGTTCTCAATGAACAGCTCGATGGCCTCCGGGGTGGAGGGCATGTTGGCCCCTTCGGACACGCACACGCAGCCGTTGTCGACCAGGTGACGCGCATCGGTGGCGTCCACTTCGTTCTGCGTGGCCGAGGGGAACGCCAGGTCGCAGGGAACACTCCACGGGCGCTTGCCGGCCAGGTACTTCGAGCCCTGGAAGCGGGCGGTGTATTCGCGAATTCGGCCGCGCCGCACGTTTTTCAGGTCCATCACCCAGGCCAGCTTCTCGGCGGTGATCCCATCCTTGTCCACGAGGGTGCCGTCGGAATCCGACAACGTCAGCACCTTGGCGCCCAACTGGTTGAGCTTCTCCACCGTGTACTGGGCGACGTTGCCCGACCCCGACACCGTCGCGGTCTTGCCCTGGAGGCCATCGCCACGCGTCGCCAGCATCGCCTGGGCAAAATACACCGCGCCGTAGCCGGTGGCCTCGGGCCGAAGCCGCGAGCCGCCCCAGTTCAGGCCCTTGCCGGTCAGCACGCCGTTGAACCGGTGTGTCAGCTTGCGATACTGCCCGAAGAGTGCGCCGACCTCGCGCGCCCCGACGCCAATATCGCCGGCCGGCACGTCCACGTCCGGCCCGATGTGGCAATACAGCTCGTTCATAAACGCCTGGCAGAAGCGCATGACCTCGCCGTCGCTGCGGCCGTGCGGGTCAAAGTCCGACCCGCCCTTGGCGCCGCCCATGGGCAGCGTGGTCAGGCTGTTCTTGAGCACCTGCTCAAAGGCCAGGAACTTCAGCACGCCCAAATTCACCGACGGATGAAAACGCAGCCCGCCCTTATAGGGCCCGATGGCGTTGTTCATCTGCACGCGATAGCCGCGGTTCACCTGCACCTGGCCCTGGTCGTCGACCCAGGTGACCCGGAACGAAAGCACCCGATCCGGCACCACCATGCGCTCCAGGATCTTGTTCTGCCGGTAGGCCGCGGTGTCCATCACCAGCGGCATGACCGAGCGCACGGCCTCGCGCACCGCCTGGTGAAACACATCCTCACCGGCAGACTGCGCGATGACGCGCTCCATGAAGGCTTCGACCGCGTCGCCGCAGGCCGCTTCGGAACGTACCAGTGTCGTTGACATTCAATCTCCTTCAGTCACAAGAGTTCACGACCGGCCGGGGCAACTAGTGCTTCTTCCGACACAAGCGGTCGATGGAATCCAGGTAGTGTTTGAGCAACCAGAACTTCTCCAGAAATTCGGCCCAGCCGCAGGCGGGCACAAACCCCTTTTCCATCTGGGGCATGACCAGGCCCCCCGGAGTCACGTGCTCCTTGAACTGGCCCCAGATTTCGGCCCACACGCCGTTGGCGTCCTGCGTGACCGACGCGGCAACCTTCAACAGGTGCTCGGTCTGGTCGTTGGCCGCTCCACTGCCGGAGTCCAGAAGCCACGCCACTCGGTTCGGGTTGGGTGCTGCCATTCCGGGTCCTTGTTGTTCTTCGCCAGCGGGCCTGATCGCCTTCGTAACCTGCCGCGAGCGGCCAGAATGTAGAAGGGCCCTGGTCCCCCCACAAGGCTCCCCATGTCTTATGTTTAGCCCATTGAGTACATATAGCAGATAGGCTACGGACTACTCATATAATACCCATCTATACCACAGTTCGCCCATTGGAGCGTCTATCGGCGACTTTTTAGGACATCGTCTAAGTCATTTAATGGATTGATGTTACGATCATCACGATGACCCGATCCCCTGGCATTGACCCGTGTGCGATTTCCTGCCATACTCTGGTGACGCGCGGTGTCGCCGCGCCTTGTGATGGGTGCTATATGGGTAATGCCAAATCAGCTCCGCGCCGACGCGTCGCCCCGCGCCGTCGGCTCCTGACGCCGACGCCTGCGCTGGGCGCCTTGGACGCCACGCAGCACATGCTCCAGGAACGCATCAAGGAGTTGGAATGTCTCTACGCCATTTCCAGCATGCGCGAAACGCATCTGCACAACGTAGAGCGTTTCCTGCAAGGGGTGGTCAACTATCTGCCCCGCGCCTGGCAGTATCCCGAGTATGCCTCCGCCCGCATTCGCCACGGCAACCGCGAATATCTCAGCGACAACTTCCGCCAAGGTCCCTGGCGCATGGTCGCCGATGTCCGCGTGGACCAAAGGCATCTGGGTTCCGTTGAGGTGTTCTACACCCGCGGCGTGCCCGCCCTGCCCCAGGGCCCGTTTCTCAAAGAAGAGCAGGCGCTGCTGGGCGTCGTGGCCGAGCGCGTCGGCACCGCCGCCGTGGCCGTGGAAATGCGCGAAGACCTGGAGGAAGCCCACCGCGTCCTCAAGACGCAGCACCAGGCCCTTCAGGACACCAACACCGCCCTGCGCACCGTCCTCTCGCGCCTCGAGGATGAGAAGCGCGAGGTGCGAACCTCCATCATCGCCAATATCCAGAAGATCGTGATGCCCATCGTGTTTGAACTGGAGCTGGGCGTCGCCGGCCGCCAGCGCTCCTATGTGACACTGCTGCGCCAGAGCCTGCAGGACATTGCCTCGCCGTTCCTGACGCAGATGGCCCGCCAGCACCTGGAACTGACTCCTGCCGAGATCGCCATCAGCGCCATGATCCGCAACGGCCTGTCCACCAAGGAGATCGCCCAGTTGCGCTGCATCTCGCCGGCCACCATCCGCCGCCACCGCGAAAACATCCGCCGCAAGCTGGGCCTGCAGAACCGCCGGGTAAACCTCGTGACCTATCTGCAGTCCACCAGTTCCGAGCAGCCCGCTTCGACCCCAGGCGCCCCACTGCCCGTCGCGTCGGCTGCAGTCACATAAGTCCTCGGGTGAGGATTTTCACGTCGATGCAGTCGGTGGCAAGAATCTCCTCCACGAGCCTGCGCCGATGCGGACATTTGCGGCACTTTCTGATGAGCGTCGCGAGTCCTTTGCGCCGTCGAGCCGTCGCGTTCTCCAAAAATGACTTGGAAGACCCGGGCGGGGGCGGCTGGGGCACCGGCCTATACCAACCCGAACCCGCCTCCCCTGCCGCTTGCCCTGCCACCGCCGCGCGTCAGCCTATATACTCAAGGCAGTCAACGCTCCCATGCCACCCGACCCACCTTCCAACATCGAGCTTCTGGCCCCGGCCGGCGATCCCGAGGCCCTGGCCGCGGCGCTCGGCGCCGGAGCCTCGGCCGTCTACCTCGGTCTGACGACCCTCAACGCCCGCCGCGGAGCCCGCAATTTTCGTCCCGACGAACTGGCCGCCGCCGTCCAGAGCGCCCACGCGCGCGGTGCTCGCGTCTACCTGACCCTCAACATTGATCTGGACCAGCGCGAGATTGGCCAGGCCGCCCGCATGCTGGAACTGGCCCGCTCCTGCGGCGTCGATGCCGTGCTGGTGCGCGATCCGGCCCTGCTGGCTCTGCGTCCGCTATATCCCCAGCTTGAGTTTCATTTCAGTACGCAGACCTGCATCTGCAGCAGCGTCGATATGGCCGCCGCCCGGCAACTGGGCGCCCAGCGCGCGGTGCTGGCCCGCGAAATGACCCTCGATGAAATCGCCGCCGCCTCTGCCACCCCCGGCATCCAGACCGAGGTCTTCGTCCAGGGCGCCCTGTGCTTTTGTATTTCCGGCCGATGTCTGCTTTCCAGTTGGGCCGGCGGGCGCAGCGGCAACCGCGGCACCTGCACCAGCCCGTGCCGCGTCCCATGGACGCTGGGCGGTTGTCCCGTCGGCACCCCGTTGTCCATGCGCGATCTGAGCACAGTCCACCGTCTGGAGGATCTGCGGCGATGTGGCGTGGCCGCCCTGAAAATCGAAGGCCGCCTCAAATCCGCCGCCTGGGTTGCACAAGCCGTGACGCTCTATCGCCGCGCCCTGGCTGGAACTGACCCCGGCGACTTACAGCAGCAGGCCGAGCTGTTGGGCACGTATGCCGGCCGGCAGATGACCAGCGATTACCTCGATGGCCAGCGCGACCATCTCACGGCCCTCGCCGCCGGGCGCAGCGCCCCAAGCGCTGCCGCACCGATCCCCCAGCCATCGGACGTGTCCGCGCCTGCGACAGAGGCCCAGCCATCCACCGACGGCTACGGCCTGCATATCGAGCCCACCGCCCACGGCATCACCTGCCGATGCACCCTCGGCCAGCGCAGCATTCAGTGGCAGCTTCCCTCAACCGTCGTCCGCCGCCCGCACAAGGCCATCACCGTGCGCCAACTGCTGGATTACCTGGCCCGCCAGAACATCGACGACTGCCCCGCGCGTTCACTGACCAGCAGCGATGACCAGTTCCTGCTGGTGCCACGCGCTGCCAACAACCTGGAAGCCCAGCTCGTGGTCGCCATTCGCCAGCTTCGCAAGGCCCCCGATGACACCATCCGCATCGAGCTGCCCGCGGCCGTGCGTGCCCTGGTTAATCTTGCCCAGCATTCGCCCTACCCGCAAAACAGCCTTCACCTTGGCGATCCGCCGGACCGCGCCCGTCTGGATGCCCACGCCATAGGCGGTTTTCTGCACGCGCTGCGCGCCGCCGGCCGAACCACGGCGATACCCCGCGGCCTGATTGTTGAAAATGCCGCCGCGCCCGCCCTGGAGCACCTGCACCGCCTGTGTGCCGGCCTAAACCTGATCGTCGCCTTGCCCGCAGTGTTTTTCGAATCCGATACTCCCCCGCTCCAGCGCTTGTGCCGGCAATGCGCGGATCTGGGCATCCCCTTGGAGGTCAATAGCTGGGGCGGCTGGGAACTGGCCCGGCAATGCGGCGCCGCTTTTGAGTGCGGGCCCGGCCTGCCGGTCCTAAATGCGCTGGCCGCCCAATTCCTGGCCGGCCTTGGCGCCCGCTGTGTCACCGCCAGCATCGAGGCGGACCGCCGTCAACTTGAAGACCTCAGTGCCCGTTGCCCCGTGCCCCTGTCCTTGACCGTTATGGGCCGGCCGGCCCTGCTGACCACGCGCGTGCAAATGCCCCGCCAGCAGTTCCTCGGCCAGACTCTGACCGACCGCCGCCATGTCGAGCTGACGGCTCGCATTGAAAATGGCCTGTGGGTATTTCGCCCGCCTCAGTCCTTTGACCTGCGCAGCATCCGCAACCCGCGCATCATCGCCCACCACCTGGTCGTCGATCTTGTGGCCAGCCCCGATCCGGCCGGCGAATGGCTCCATCGGCCGCCGCGCTCGTCCAGCGTTTTCCGTTTCAACTACAACCGCCGCCTCGCCTAGGCCGCCGCGTTTGGTACGTCTGCGCGGGGCTGCTATCATGAGGTGCTGGATGCCCAAGCCAAGGCCGAATTATGACGTACTGGTGCTGGGCGCGCACCCTTGCGCTTATCTGGCCGCCGCCGTGCTGCGGCATAATTCCAAGCTCAAGGTCCTGCATTCAATCATTCCCGGCGAGGATGCGCCGGACCGGCTGGTCCTGCTCAACCCGGCGCTGTTTGCCCGCCATCCGCTGCTTGGGCCTCTGTCTCGCAAGATTCCCCATCACCTGCTCTATGGGGCCCGCTTCCTGGGCGACGACCTGGCTACGCGCTGCGAACACCACAGCCGCTCGGCCTTGACCTCTGTCATCTCGCTCCATGCCGTGCGCAATGCCCTGCGCAACCTGGCCGCCAGGATGAAGGCCGACCTGGCCCGCCCGCGACATTTGAACATCCTCCAGCTTGACGAAACTGGCCTGGACATTGAGATCGGTCCCGAGCAGGTGCGCGCCAAGGCCCTGGTCCTGGCCGGGCGCCTCGATCCGGCCCAGGAGCGCATGCTGGCTATGCCCGAGGCCTGGGAGGACGGCATCCTGCACCGCTACACCTTCGTGCGCCTGCGCCGCAGCGACCTGGTCGAAAATGATCGTCCGCTGCTGAGCATGTCGCTGGATCTGCGCGGCATGTTGTTGTGGGCCTGGTTACTTCCTGGCCGCCAGCAGGCTCAGCTCGCCGTCGTGCAGCCCAGTCCCACGCTTACGCGCATCGCGCCCCAGGAGCTTCTGGCCGCCTGGGTCGATGTCCTTCGCCAGCACGGGGTCCTGGCTTCTTCCGCCGCGCCGCCGCTGCACACGGCTCAGAGCATCGACATCCCCCTGGCCGGCGCCCTGGCCCACGAGGGCGTGGGTAACCGCACGCTGCTGATCGGCCCTGCCGGTGGCTTTTATACGGCCAGCGCCGAGGACATCTACCCCAACTGCTGGTCGGCCCTATTCGCGGCCGATGCTCTGAAGCGAGCCCTGAAACAGCCGCACCTGCAGGATGCCCTGCACCTTTACCATCACAAATGGCGCACCACCCTGGGTCAATACCTCCGCGGCCCTCAGCAGAACCTGCGCTTCCTGCTGCCATTGGTGTACCGCAACCAGGTTATGACCACCCGCCTGGTGGAGGCCATCCTCCAGGGCAAGAGCGTGGTGCGGTAGCTTGCAACGAAAGTCTGTCATCCCTGTGATCCACCTGTCATCCAATGGGTCCCCGCCCAGCGCCAGCAGGAGCCCGGCGGCGCAGGTGATCCGGGGCGTGATCCGGCGGCCAAGAACCGAGGCCGCAGGGAGGGTAAGCCTGCGGCCTCGGGGAACAGAGAGAATGTTGATGGCGATGTCGTCTGTGGCCGGCTACAGGTCCCCGTACCCGCGCCGCCGGCGCCGCAGCAGCAGGGCGGCCGCGGTGGCCGCCAGAAGTCCCGCGGTCGCGGGTTCCGGCACGGCGGTGGCGATCACCCGCCCGCCAGCCCAGTCCGGCGTGTTGTAGTACGCCGTTGTCGAGTAATCCGCATACGCCACGTGGGCTGAAGCCGGATACACCACGTCCTCGCCCTGGTCAACAAGGCTCCACTCCAGCGACGTGCCCGTGAAAATGTCCCCGTCCAGCCGCAGAATGTGGATCCCGCCGCTGACCAGCGCTGGTATGCGCAGTTCCGTCGCCGTGGCCTCGATGTTCGTGACCGTGGCGGAGGCGAATAATTCAAGGTCGTTTGCCGTTACCGTCGGCTTGCCCACCGCCGTAAGCTCCCACTCCCAGGCAGTGATATTGACTGAGCTGAGCGTTCCGATTGTCCCGTCGGTCGTGACCGAGCCGCTCAGCGTCCACTGGGTGCTGTCCTGACCGACCTGATCGGCCGGCACGTTGTTCAGCAAGTAGGTGATCGGGGCCGCCGACAGCCCGCTCGCCAACCCCAGCACCACGATGCTCCACGCCCCCGGCCACACTCTCCGCGTAGTCATGGTCGCCTCTCCAAAAAGGGGTCTATCCACCAAGGCTGCCGCAGCGCTGGGCAACATGCGCCAGCGCTGCGGCCGCATCTCGTTATGACACGATCAGATTCCCAGCGGCTGGACCCAGTTGGTCCCGATGCCCTTGTAGGGGTAGCCGAACGCCTTCTCGCCCAGCACTCCGTCGGCGGGCTTCGTCGTCACCGCCTGGTAGCTGCTGTAGCCGTAATACTGGAAGGTGTCGGTCCCATCGCCGCCGCTGAAGACGCCCGCGCCGTCGGGGATGTTGCTCCAGAGGCTCTTGTAGATCATGAAGATGTCGTTGCCCGCGTCGCCGTAGAGCTCGCCGCCGGCGCCGTTCTGCGAGATCAGCGTGTCATTGCCCTCGCCGCCGCGGAAGGACGAGCCGGCGTCGGGCTTGCTCCACACCGTGATGATGTCATCGCCGATGCCCCCGTCAAACACGCCCTTGCCGCGCTTGAAATCCATGTGGTCGTTGCCGACCCCGCCGTAGGCGGTCGTGTTGGAGAAAAACTGGGAGTTGCTGATCCAGTCGTTACCGTCGTCGCCCCAGAGGGTGTTGCTGCCGTCGCCGGCCATGAGTTGGTCGTCGCCAGCGCCGCCGTGGATCTCGGCGAGCATCACTTGTGGGGGGCCCCAGGCGGTGGTTCCCTTCAACCGGTTGATAATGTTATCATTGCCACCCCCGGCATTGATCTGCAATGTCAGGCTGGAACCGGTGGGGATCAGGGTCTCGGTTGTCACGGTTGCCACGCCGTTCCGTTGCATGATCAGGACATTGCCCGTCGTCGTCGACCTCTGCACGATGATCCATTCGCCGGCGTCCGTGCCGTTGACGGCGCCGGTGTTCGTGGCCGGATCGTAGCTCCAGGCGATGCCTCCCGGCGTGACGCCCGCCGACAGAAGCGTCCGCTGTTCAAGGGGCTGGAAGACCACTGGGGTGTGCCGAACGTGTCTCATGGGTGAACTCCTCTCAAATGAGGTAAAAGGGAAAAACAGTTAGTCTACTCGGGTCGACGCTGTACTCGGTGGCAAGCGTCCTTCAGGCCTGTTCTGCCACGCACTCACAGAGATATACGACACCGCGCGGAAGCTTGGCGGGAGAAAACCCCATCGCGGTTACTTCGGCTGGCCACCGGCGGGCGCAGCCGGCGTTGTTTCGGCAAAGCCCCGCACGGCGAACCGCGTAAGCCAGACGGTCCCGTCAGAGGGGCCGGTCACTTGCAGCCCGAAGTCGGTCGGCTGGCCGGTCACCCGCGAACTGTGGACGTGACGGGCATCGGAGTACACGGCAAGGTCCCAGGTTCCCGAACCCTCCTGCGACTCGGTGAGGACCCATCGCAAGTCGTGCTGTCCAGAGGACTTCCCACCGCCGAATCTGCATTTGCCTTGGCTGAGACTCGGCGCTGTCAGCGGCGTAAACCCGGTGAGTTCCACGTCCCAAGGGGCAGGTCCCGTCGGGCCGCGAACGGTGGCTTCGATCTCGACCCATGCGACGGGCCGCCCGTTAATATGGCGGGCGACGCGGATCGGGGCCGCCCGGAGAAGCAGCGCTTGGGGCTGATTTGCGGGCACGGTGCCCGGCTTGCCGCCGAAGGTGATGCTCAGGCCCGAGAGATCGGACGGATTGGTCTGGAAGAAAAACTGGGTTCGCTGCGGGATCGCCTTGACGGAGGCAGGTTGAGGTTTGAGCCATTGGTAGGTGGCGATGCCGCCAGTCGCAACAGCCATCAGGCCGCCGAGGACGATGGCAAGCATCTTGGTGGCGTGGAGAACGGCCATCTTGGCGGTGACCGATTTGGCCAGGGCCACGGCCACGGCGGAAACAGCGCCGCCACCGGCGGTGGTTGGGCTGGCGGCGGCAGCACAGGCCGCCCCAACGATGGCGGTCACGCTGGGGGGAGTGGCGGTCGCGAGGGCTCCTTCGCCTGCCAGAGCGGCCGTCAGGACGCCCAGTGACAACGTCACCCCGCGCCGCCTCAGGGCCTTCTGGAGCATCTGACGGGCCTTGTGCAGCCGGTCTGAGATAGTACGCCTGGGGCAGCCCAGTTCCACGGCCGCCTGTTCCTGGGTCTTTTGCTCAAGGTAGCAGAGAACGACCGCGTCCCGGCAGGCGGACGGAAGATCATGTACGGCCTGATGCAGGAGTTGCATCGTCTCCTCGTCAACAGGCTGGGCCATGCAGGAAGGGTCACTCACGGGAAGGTTCCTCTGCTGGGCGTATACGTTTTCGCGCGTCTGCCGCCGAAACGCGGACCTGCGCAAGTCCAAGGCGGCCCGTCGGGTCACCTGATACAGCCATCCGGCAATGCTGGGGCCTGCGAGCAATTTGCCGGCCTGAGAGGCCACGATCAGCGACACTGCTTGCAGCACATCTTCAGCGTCCTGAACAGAGCCAGTAATGCGTCGGGCGACGCAGAACAGCATCGACGTGTGACGGCGCAACACCTCCGTCAGCGGTTCACAACGCCCGGTGGCCAAAAAGTTGGCCAGCAACTGGGCGTCGGAATGACACTCAGTGTCCCGGCTTGTGGGAGGCGTGTCCATCCGGACCAAGATATCAAAAGATAATACGACGCCCAACCGCGAAGTGGCGGAACCTGCCCTCGCCGCAACACATTTCGTGGTGTCCGGTCAGTCGTGACCGAGTCATTCAGCATCCGCCGGGGGGTGCCCGGTCCGGCGTGACCGGCCGGCTATGTCTGCAACCTCAAGCCGTGCGGCGCATGGGTATGGGCATGTCGTTGCTCGTCACAGACCGGCTCGTCTTGCCCCACAAAGACCGGCCTGCTGGTAATCGGCGGAAAATGGCCAATCGCTTGGCCGCAACAGGAATCTAAAACCCAAGACCAGGAGTAAACTCAGGTGAGAAACAAAGAAAAGGCATCGCCCTCCACACCCAAGTCCGCCGAACGATCTCGATCGCACTGGCATTGGCGCTTCGCATGGGCGATGGGCCTTCTGCTGTCGGCCCTGCCCCTGGTGGCGGCGGCGCCTGCCACGGCGCCGGCGAGTCGACCCGCGCTCTATTCGGCCCCGGCCGAAGCGGATGTGGCCCGCTATCGCCAGATCATCGGCACACTGGCCTCGGAGGAGATGGAGGGCCGCGGCGTAGGCACCAAGGGCCTGGAACTGGCGCGTGACTACATCGTCGAGCGGTTTGAGAAGGCCGGGCTTCGAGTCCCCGCCCCTCACGCTCCGACCACCGCTCCCGTGGCGCTGGCCGGTTTCCTTCAGCCTCTGGAAATCCGCGCTGGGCTGTCCGTCAAGCAATCAAAGCTGTCCATCGCCGGGCGCGACGGCGCGGCCCACGAGTTCCGCCGCGGCACGGACTATGCCGTGATGGGGCTCTCGCAGACCAAGACCGTTGAGGGCGAACTGGTGTTCGTGGGCTACGGAGTGAAGAACAACCAGCAGAAGTACGACAGCTACGCGACGGACGGGAAGCCGACGACGAAGAACGCGCTGAAGGGCAAGATTGCCGTCTGCTGGCGCTACGAGCCGATGAGCCAGGAGCACAAGAGCAAGTGGGGATCCAACGGCTCGTGGGTCAGTGCGCAGCTCAATGCCAAGGCGGCCCTGGCCGCAGCGCATGGCGCCGCGGCGCTGCTGTACGTCAATCCGCCGTCGCATGCCAAGGAGCCGCTGTCTCCCCCGCCCGATGGCGCGATGCTCACGCTTCCCATCCCCGTGATCCACCTCACCCCCGCGGCGCTCAAGTCCATCCTCGCCCAGGCCGGTCGCCCGGCCGACGACGAGGCGCTGGTCGCGCTGCAGCGCGATGCCGATGCCGGTAAGACCGGCCCCATGAACCTGGAGGGAGTGACACTTTCGCTTTCGCTGGATTTTCAGTTGACGCAGGCCCAGGTCCATAACGTCATCGGCGTGCTGCCCGGCGCCGGCAAACTGGCCGACCAGTTCATCTTCGTGGGCGGCCATTACGACCATCTCGGCCAGTCGGGCAGCGGCTCGGCGAAGCGCATCTTTACCGGCGCCGACGATAACGCCTCGGGCACGGCAGGCATGGTCCTGCTGGCCGAGCGATTCGCCCGGCGGGCGGCCGAGGGCCAGCTTCCTGCCAACCGTCGGAGCATGGTTTTCGTGGCGTTCGCGGCCGAGGAACGCGGGCTGCTGGGCTCACGACACCTGGTCAAGCGATTCGATGATCTGGGCATCAAGCAGACCCAGATCGTGGCCATGGTGAACCTGGACATGATCGGGCGGATGCGCGACGACGCGATCATGATTGGCGGCGTCGGCTCGGGCGACCGCTGGGACGCGATGCTCGACGCGGCGATTGAAGGCTCGGACGTCAAAGTTCGGCGCGGTTCCTCCGGATACGGCGCCAGCGATCACTCCAGCTTCTACGGCGCCAAGATCCCGGTGCTGTTCTTCAACACGGGGCTGCACCCCGAACTGCACACCCCGCGCGACACGCTGGCCCTCATCAACTTCGAGGGCGCGGTCAAGTCGATCAACCTCGCGGACGGCATCTTGCGACAACTGCTGGGCGAGGAGCAGCGGATGGCCTATGTCGCTCCCAAGCCGGGGCAGAACCCAATCGCCGACATGATGCGCCGCGGGGCCTACCTGGGCTTCAGCCCCGGCGAGGCTCCCGGCGAACTCAAGGGTGTGGCGATCGACACGTTGACCGACGACGGACCGGCCGCCAAGGCGGGTCTGAAGGTCGGCGATGTTATCGAAAAGATCGGCGACACCCCAATCACCTCGCCGGCGGACCTGCGCACGTTGCTGATGAAGTACCAGGGCGGCGAGAAGGTGAAGATCGCCGCCCGCCGCGGCGAGGAGTCTGTCGAAGTCGAGGCCACCCTCGGCAAGCGATAGGCGCTGGCCCTGTTGGGTTCGCGCCCCAATGCATCGGGCTTGTCTTCCTGACGTCGTGCGCGCCCAGCGCGGCCAACGCCGCGCCGGTGCGCCAGGTCGCGGTGGCAGCGGGAACGCAGGGCCAGTTCGCTTGTCACCTGGCGGCGCATTTCGCAAGAGTCCGATGGAGCCAGAACGGCGGGGGATGCCCCGGGCCCAATCGACGAAAAAGCCCCGGAAAATCGCCATTTCCGGGGCCAAAACGGAGAGAGTGGGATTCGAACCCACGGTGCAGGTTTTAGCCCACACAACGGTTTAGCAAACCGTCGCCTTCAGCCACTCGGCCATCTCTCCAGACGACATGCTTCAGGCTATCCGCGCCGGCTGGTACTGTCAATTCACCCGGAAATCCCGCGTGTTTCGCGACATTTGTGAGGCTGGCCCGTTCACGATCAGAGACCGGCCGATTTCCGCACAACCCCACGCCGCTCCGCTCAAGCCCGCTGTTTAGGGACAAGCTGGGGGGCAAGCCACGGGGCATATGCCCAGGGCCGCCGGAGGGGCCATCTGGCTTTGGCTTGTCCTCATCCGTGCCCGTCGCCGCGAGCGCCTGTTCCGGAGACTGCGACAGCTCAGGCAGCTTGGTGATGGCCAGCCGTTGACTCTGGTTGCCCAGCAATCCGCGCAGCTTCCCGTAGCGATCGACCGTCAACGTAATGGTCGAATGGCGCAGAATGCGTTGGACGACTCGCATGTCCACGCCGGCATCCAGCAGCCAATACCCGCAGCTGTGTCGAAGGCTGTGGAAATCCGCCACCAGCCCCGTTTCGTCACGGTACCTCATCCGGCTCGACTGTTCTCGCTCAGCGCGATCCTGCGCCGAGGAAGCGGCGGCGATCCACGCCCTGCGGGCGTCGGCCAGGTCTGCGCGGAACATGCGCACCAACATACTTGGCGCGGGCATGGCAAAGGCCGGCGTGCTGGGCATCTTTGCCGATAGATGCGCCCTCAGCATCAAGGCCGTGTCTGCTCTGAGAGGCAAGGTATCTTCGCGCCGGTTCTTCGCGTAGGCGGCAGCAATGGTCACGCTGGGGTCTGCGCCGACAAGTTGAAAGCTCTGCGACGTCAGGCTGCGCAGTTCACCGGCTCGCAGACCGGTCTCCACCGCCACCCGGTAGAGCAGCGCCCGCGCAGCCGCGCTCATCCCATTGCGCTCCGCTGCCTCGACGACCCACACCGGCTTCCCATCCTGTCCGAAAATGCTGAATCCATTTTGCGTCACACTCAGAAGCCAGCGGAGATCATCGACACCCAAGACGGCGCGGTCGTGTCGGCGGTCGGTCTTAACGTTGAGAGCGTGAAGATGGGTCAGCGGATTCTCCGTGGCCCGGTGATCCTCGACCATCCAGCGGCAGAACTGCTTGCACGCCTGGAGGTAAAAGTTGTAGGTCTGGGCGCTGATACCACGTTTCGCGCTGCCGTCCGGCTTGCGCATATCGGCCCGCATGCCGGAAATGAATGTTTCCAGCTTGCTGGGTGAGATGTCGGTCCAAGACTTGAACCGGCAGCCTTCAAACGCCTTGCGGGCGCGGCTGGTGACCAACTCGGCGTGGCGCTGGGTGTTGTCCTTGCTAAGCAGACTATTACGCCAGTCGTCCAAGTGTTTGGCCAGCGACTTACCGGCGGCGACTCGGGTGGGGTCGATGATGCCCCACTCGGCCAGTCGCTGGCGCATGATTGGCGTCATTGTTTCAATGAAGCGAGCCAACTCCGGCGGGGTGGTGTCCCCCGCTGCCCGCAGGTCCACCAACTTCCGCACCTTCCGTTCGACCTCCATCGTCGCCTTGCGGTCGGTGAAGCCCACCAGCCGGCGCTTGATCTGCTGATGGTCTTGGAAGATGGCGTAGAACTTCTCGCTCATGTGCTTCTCGCCAGTCTTCGGGTCGGTGTACGGCAGTTTGCGAACGGACATCTTCTTATCCTCACTTGCGGGCAATTCGCCCGCGTATACGGGGCATCAGTGCACAGGAATCGTCAGGGGTCAAGTAGTTCCGTAGTTTTCAACGCGATTTCACCGACGACTGCCAGCGAGAACGGCTGGGACAACCGGCGCGGAACCACGCCAGCACCTCGTCGCGGTCGAAACGCCTGGCCCGCCCCATCCGGCGCGGCTCCGGCCCGAAACACCTGCACAACCTGACCATGCAGCCCAAGACCGTCTCCGCCCCCATGCGGGCACGATCGGCGACATCGCCATAGCCCATGGAATCGGCAGCCATAGCCACCCCGCTGTTGGCCAGCTCGCCGATGCCGAAGCCGGCCTTGGCAATGCCCTGCACCGCGCCTTTGACGGGCGCATAGACGCCTTCGGACAGCCACTGCGGCACGACGCTATTCCACTGCGGCTCTGCCGGCTGCTCATAGCGCTGAAGCGTCACCGGCGGCAGGCCGGAGTCGGCGCGCACCTTCCACCCCCTGCTTTCCAGTTGTTGCAGGACGTAGGAACGCACGGCACGGTGCTCGTCGCTGCTGCCGATGACGCTTTTGCCCATCTCGCTCAGCACATAGGCGTCGGCGATCTTGTTGGCCTGCTCGTCGCGCAGCCTGATGTATCGGGCCACCGGGTAGCGCTGACGCCAGGTGTCCCGCTGCTTCTCCAAGGCGGGGCCGGTGCTGATGTTCTCCGGGGCACTGCTCAGCCAGTCGTAGGCCCGCTGCGGCGTCAGGTCGGCCCGCTGGGTATAGAACTTGGGGTTGACCGGGTTGAGCGTGGCGGTCTCATCGAAGTGCTGGATATTGGCCCACTGCTGGGCCTTGTCGCGCAGGGCCGGCGAGCGCAGCACGTTGCCGCCCCAGTGCTGGGCCATCTGCTGCTCCACCCAGGCGTCACGGTCGCGGAGATAGCCGTCATCTTCGGCAAAGAGCGCCTGTCGTGCTGCCGGCTGGGCCGGAGTCGCCGGCTGCGCGGGCGTCGGCGTCGGGGCAGGATCGGGAACCGCCGCCCAGGCATCCGTGGCCGGCTGCTGGGCCGGCGCAGGGGTGGGCGTGGCATCAAAGGCATCCACGGCGACGGGAGCGGTTTGCGCCGGCGCCGTCCGAGGATCAGGCATCAAAGGCATGGTTACTCCAGGACGCGGACTTCCGTGCGCCCGCTGGGATTCATCTGCTCATCCGGGACCGGAGGGGCCAGCGGGTTGAAGCCGCCAAGGACCATCAGGTCGTAGAACAGCTCGCGGGCCTTCAGCGGGTCGGAGTGGTTGGCCAGAGCGGCGGCCTTCAACTGGGCGACCTTGGACAGCGGCGCCGGCGGCATCTGCTGAATCAGGTCCGGGCGTTTACCATGCTTGGCGGCGACGACATCGAGCAGGCCGCGCGCCTGTTCGGGTGTGAACTGGACCGGCGGCGCGGGCTGGGGCGCCATGTTCTGCGGAGCCGGCTGCATCGGAACCAGCGGGACGGGCCGGCCGGGAACGCCACCTTGCGGATTAAACGGCTGAACGCCCGCCGGCAGCGGCACGCTCAGGTCTTCGATTTTCACGGCCGGCGGAGCCGCCTGCGGGAGAGCCGTGGTCTGGAAGGGATTGGCGCCGCCGGGGTTGGTGGCATCGGGTGCGGCGGGCATGGCGCCGCCGGCCATCTCAAAGGCGCGGCGGCGCAGCGGCGCCTGCATGGACTCGATCGCCATCATCTGCTTGACTGCCGCCCGGTATTGATCCTCCTTGCCCTTCCTGGCCCGCTGCTCGGTGTCGCTGGCATCGGGATCGCGGTCTCCACGATTCTCCGCATCCTTCTTCTGAGCCGACCAGTAGCGGTACTGATCGTCGAGGGCGTCGAGCTGCGCCTTGACCTTCTTGGCGTCAGGGTCGGCCGTGGCGTGGCGGGCCGGATCGTGACCCGCCGGCAGTTTGCCGAAGGCGGCGAAGTATGCCTTGTCGGCGTCGGTCCCGTACTTCTGGATATACCCCTGCTGGGCCGCGCGGGCAGATTCAGCCTGCTGCCGTTTGGCCTCAGCTTCGGCCTTGCGGGCGTCGGCATCCGCTCGCTTGGCGGCGTCCTCATCGCGCATGCGCTGCAGGTTGTCCTGGCGATACTGCTGCATCGCCGCTTCCTGCGCCTTCAGGCGCGCCTGGCTTTGGTCAAACTGCTTCTGCTGCTGGGCCATCTGGTCCCGGTGCAGCGCCTCCTGGATGCGCGTGGCCTTGTCGCTCTGGTAGCGCTGGGCCGAGCCTTCGTAGCTGCGCCCGAACTGATCGGTGAAGGCTTCGTAGAACGTAGGCCCGTCGGCCGGGATGATGGTGA